>Ga0265295_1000053_pt1 | contig 232339 bp, 240 predicted proteins | sample Munlansysbiofilm_FD_192503 | JGI IMG/M metagenome (GOLD analysis project Ga0265295, IMG submission 192503) | Leachate microbial communities from a municipal landfill in Southern Ontario, Canada - Methane capture system biofilm | ecosystem: Engineered > Solid waste > Landfill > Unclassified ...
TGGTGACGATAGCAAGAGGGAGACACCTGTACCCATACCGAACACAGAAGTTAAGCCTCTTAACGCCGATGGTACTTGGATGGCAACGTCCTGGGAGAGTAGGAAGTCGCCAGTCTATATATACATACAAAGACTCTATTACATTTAATGTAATAGAGTCTTTTTTTTATCAATTTTTATTTACTACATTTTTTAACAAATTCTGATTTTAACATCATGCCACCAAATCCATCGATTTTACAATCTATATTGTGGTCACCCTCTGATACTAATTTAATATTACTAGCTTTAGTACCAATCTTAAGAACTGATGAACTTCCTTTCACTTTAAGATCTTTAATAACTGTAACATCATCTCCATCATTTAGTACATTTCCATAGGCATCCTTGAATAACTTTTCAGATTCTGCTTCAGTTTCTCCATTGGCCTCTCCTAGGGTCCATTCATGCCAACATTCAGGGCATATTAATAAATTTCCATCTTCATATGTAAGCTCAGATTCGCATTTTGGACATTTAGGTAAATTAGACATATTATAATTCCTCCATTCATTCATATATTTGTTTGGTATGTCAGTATCCTTCCGTATTATATCACACTTTACAAACTAGTTGACATACAGAATGATAACAATATATAATAGTATTAGATAATTAGATAAACGTCTAAATGAATTAAGGGAGGTGTTTCGATGAATACAGTATTTAAAGCTTTGTCCGATCCAACTAGAAGGAAAATACTAGAGTATTTAAAAGACTCTGACATGACTGCAGGCGAAATAGCAGATAAATTCAATATAAGTAAGCCTTCCATAAGCCATCATTTAAATGCTTTAAAGAATGCCGAGTTAATATCAGGAGAAAAAGATGGTCAGAATATAATATATTCATTAAACACTACAGTTGTACAGGAAGTAATGAAATGGTTTTTAGACTTTAAGGAGGAAAAATAAAAATGAAAAAGAATTGGATATTGATAACCTTAATATTAATTTCATTTGCAGCAACCTTTTTAGTATATCCAGATTTGCCACCTCAAATTCCAAGACATTGGAATCTTCAAGGTGAAGTAGATGCCTATTGGGCTAAAGACTTTATATTTTTTACTGCAATTTTACCACTGCTTATATATATTATGATGCTTTTACTACCTAAAATAGATCCTAAAAAGCGTTCATATGATTTGCATAAGAAAGCATATAGTATTACAATTCTTGCAATCACATTATTTATGGTAGCAATCCACTGGATTACGGTATATGCATCTTTAGGAAATTCTGTTAATATAAAAATATTTGTAAACTTAGGTGTTGGAATTCTATTTATTGTATTAGGAAATTATATGGGCCAGATTAGACACAATTATTTTTTCGGTATCAGAAATCCTTGGACACTAGCGAGTGAAGAGGTTTGGACAAAGACCCATAGAGTTGGAAGATATCCTTTTGTATTGCTTGGAGTAATATTTATGATTTCAGCCTTTTTACCAGGGGAGATATCTGCTATACTAATAGGAATAGGTTTAGCGATTTTACTGTTTTTTTCAACAGTATACTCATATTTGTTATTTAGAAAGCTAGATAAATAAAAATATATATAGGAGTGTTTATACGATATGGCGAGAATAGATGAGAGAAATGTTATGTTTTCTAGGATGTCTAGAATAGAAGGGACAAAAGAATATGATGACTATTACAAGGCACACCCAGAAAACAAGGAATTTGATGATGCCTTAAGGGCTATGCCTGCATTGAACGGGGATAAAACTAAGTTTTATAACCAACTTGATTCTCCAATTGTAGATGCAACATTTGGATTTTTAGCAGATATTAAAGGGCTAGTAGATGGTGGAGAAAAAGCAGCAGAAAAAGTTCAGGCAACACCAGAAACATTTACGAGGAAATTAAAAGGCCTAGCAGAATTTTATGGTGCTAAATTGACAGGAGTTGCTGAATTAGATGAGAGCTATTACTACACCTATAGAGGTAGGACAGATCAAGTTTATGGAGAAAAAGTAGAGGCACATCTCCCATATACATTTGTTTTCGCAGTTGAAATGGATCCTGCATATATAAATACAGCGCCTGTATTATCTCAGAGTATTGGAGTTGTTAAAGGTTATTTAGATGCAGCAATTGTTGGTATGATGATAACATATTACATTAAGTCCTTAGGATATGAAGCAAGAAATCATATGGATGGTAATTATCTTATGGTAATGCCACTTGCAGCTAAAGCAGCAGGACTTGGAGATATTGGAAGGCACGCTTTATTAATAACTCCTGAATTTGGTTCAAGGATAAGACTAGGCGCTGTAAGTACAGATATGCCTCTATTAAAAAGCCAACCATCTTTATTGAAAGTCAGAGATTTTTGTGAAGCATGTGGAAGATGTGCAAAGTTATGTCCTTCAAAAGCAATATCCAAAGAACTTCCAAGGACTATAGATGGTGTTGAAAGATGGCAAACTGCTCAAGAATTATGCTACAAAAAGTGGATGGAATTTGGAACTGATTGTGGAATTTGTATAGCATCATGCCCATTTAGTCTTCCTATGGAAAAAAGTGATATAGAAAAATATTATAAAGATCCTGGGTACGTAAATGAAATATTAAAAAAATATAATATTACAGATTTTAGGCAAAAGATGGATGAAGATAAGTTAAAGTGGCTGAAATAGGGAATTAATATAAAAACTATATCAAATATTAGCTAAAAAAAAGATTTGTATAAGATGTTATTAAATGTTATACTCTTAAAGAAGGAAAATACTTTAAATCAGTCCTGAGAGACTGGAAAGGGGAGAATTATATGACTGAAAACGCAATAAGCAGTCCAGTAAGCGTAAGTTCACCAGTTTTACAAAATGCAAAAAAATCAGTTTTAGCATTACAACATCTTATAGCAATGTTTGGGGCAACAGTTTTAGTTCCAATAATAACTGGTCTTAATCCATCAGTTGCACTTCTATCAGCAGGAGTTGGTACACTAATATTCCACGCATGTACAAAGGGAAAAGTACCTGTATTTCTTGGCTCATCATTCGCTTTTATACCAGTAATACTAACAGTTAAAGGATTATTCAATGGAGATCTGGCCTATGCCCAAGGGGGTATATTAGTAGCCGGATTAATTTATGTCCTTTTATCCTTTTTAGTTAAAACAATTGGAATGGACAGAATACAAAAAGTCTTAGCACCGCAAGTAATAGGACCTATGATAATAGTAATAGGACTAAACTTAATTCCAACTGCATACGGAATGGCATCAGGGAATTTACTAATAGCTGGGATAACACTTGGAGTAGCATTAGGTATAAACTTTTTAACAAAAGGTTTTGTAAAACAACTTTCAATTTTACTAGCAGTTATTACAGGATACTTTGTAGCAATGAGTTTTGGAATGGTAGATACAAGTATTGTAGCAAATGCATCATTAGTTTCCATTCCAGCATTTACACTACCTAAGTTTGATATAGGAGCAATAGCAATAATAGCACCAGTAGTACTAGCAGTATTTATGGAGCATCTTGGCGATATTACAACAAATGGTCAAGTAGTAGGCAAAAACTTCTTGGAAGATCCAGGAATAAACAGAACTCTTTTAGGAGACGGACTTGCAACAGTGTTTGCTTCATTAATAGGTGGACCAGCAAATACAACTTATGGTGAAAACACAGGAGTATTAGCAATAACTAAAAACTATGACCCATCAATATTAAGATTAGCAGCTGTGTTTGCAATAGTTCTAGCATTTGTTTCTAAAATAGGAGCAGTACTTAGTAGTATTCCAGTTCCAGTAATGGGTGGAATAAGTTTAATGCTATTTTCTATGATTGCCCTAATAGGTGTTAAAACAATCAAGACTAATAATGTAGCTTTTAACTGGAAAAACATAGTAGTTATGGGAACAATCCTAGTATTAGGATTATTTAGTACTCAACTTAGTGGAGTTCTTGGATTTACAGTAGGAATCCCAATAAATGAAACAGTTAGTATAACAGGCTTAAGTTTTGCAGCACTAGCAGGAATCGTAGTAAATGCAGTATTAAATAATAAAAAAGCAGCATAATTAAATACAAACTAGATATAAAGACTATGGTATAATATATATCGTAGTCTTATTTTAATTTCAAATGTGAAACAAAGATTGATGGAGGATAGAGATGTCAAATAGAATTATTATAGTAGGTGGTGGTGCATCTGGTATGATGGCTGCGATAATTGCTAGAAGAAAAGGTTCAGAGGTCACCATCCTAGAGAGAAATGACAGAGTAGGTAAAAAACTTTTAGCAACAGGAAATGGTAGATGCAATTATACAAACGAAAATATAAATTTAAACTTTTTTCATGGTGAAGATAAAGAATTTATCAGATCTGTTTTAGATAGATTTACCAATACAGAGGTAATTGAGTTTTTTGAAAGTCTTGGAATAGTACCTGCAGTAGAAGATAATGGCAAAGTATTTCCTCTTTCATTTCAAAGTTCAAGTATGCTAGATGTTTTAAGGTATGAAATGCAAAGATTGAATATAAAGTTAGAAACAGAAAGCTATGTTGTGAAAATAACGAAAGACAAAAGCTTTAATCTTTATACAAAAGATGGAAGAAACTTTAAAGCTGATAAAATTATTATTGCAACCGGTGGAATGGCAATGCCAGTAAGCGGTTCTGATGGAAATGGGTATTCAATAGCTCAGACTTTTATGCATGTTAAAAACGAGCCTACGCCAGCACTTGTCCAGCTAAAGCTAATAGGGGATAAGTGGAAGCAGATAAATGGAGTAAAGTTTATTGGAAAAGCAAGTTTAATAATCAATGATAAATATATAGCAGATGATATTGGAGATATTTTATTTACTGATTATGGAGTATCGGGACCTCCAATTTTGCAGCTTAGTAGAGAGGCAATTAAAGCTAAAAAAGAAGGAAAAAGTGTTAAAATAGGTATATCTATTTTACACAATAAAACAAAAAAAGAGGTATTTGAATATCTAAAAGAAAGATTTCAAAAGATGCCAGAAAAAACATTAGAAGAATCTTTAATAGGCATGATAAACAAAAGGCTGATTCTTCCAATAATAAAAGAATTAGGTATGGATAAGGATAAGCACTCATATGATATTAACGAAGTAGAAGTTAGTTCATTGGCAGAAATACTTGTCAATTGGGAATTTGAATTATCAGGTGATAAAGGTTGGGGTCATGCCCAAACCACTGCGGGGGGAATATCATTAGAAAAAATTAACCCGGATACAATGGAATCAAAAATAGTAGAAGGATTATTTTTATGTGGGGAATTACTTGATGTAGATGGAGATTGCGGAGGATATAATCTGCAATGGGCTTGGTCTAGCGGCTACATAGCTGGAAGCAATGCAGGATATTTTGATAAATAATTAGGAGGAAAACATGTATCAGTTAAGGATGAAATTAGAAGAGTTAGATAAGAATGGGGAACATATAAAGGTTGCACTAGTAGGTGCAGGTTTAATGGGAAAAGGTTTGGTAAGTCAGATTAGAAGAGTAAAAGGTATGTTGCCATCAGTAGTTGTAAGCAACAATATAAAGGACTGTGTAACTGCCTTTCATATGGCAGGGATTGATGATAATAATATTACTATTGCAAATACACTTTCTGAAGTGAATTTAGCAATGGAGATGGGAAATTTTGTAGCAACCACAAATTGGGAAATAGCAGTAAAAGCAAATCTTGTAGATGTAGTAGTTGATGCAACCGGAGTACCAAATACAGGAGCAAAGATAGCAAAGATGTCCATTCAGAATAAAAAACATATCGTTATGTTAAATGTGGAATCTGATATAGTGGTTGGTCCATATTTAAACAAAATGGCTAAAGAGGCAGGAGTAGTATATACGGGTTCAGCTGGTGACGAACCAGGTGCCGTAATGGAATTATATGATTTTGCAATTGCTTCGGGATTTAGGGTTTTAGCTTTAGGAAAAGGCAAGAACAATCCGCTCGATTACAATATTGTACCAAGCGCAGTTGCTGAGCAGGCAAAAAAATCAGGACTTAAGCCACTTAGACTTGCTTCCTTTATTGATGGAACTAATACCATGGTTGAAATGGCAGCAATGGCAAATGCAACAGGTTTTACTCCAGATGTAAGAGGCGGACATGGTCCAACTACGACTGTTGACTTATTAGCAAAAGCATATAGCTTAAAAAAAGATGGTGGAATCTTAAATAAATATGGAATAGTTGACTATGCACATGGAGTGGCACCAGGAGTTTTTGCTATTGTTACAACTGATTTGCCACAAGTTCACCATGAAATGCAGTTTTTAAAAATGGGAGAAGGGCCAAATTACGCCTTGTTTAGACCATATCATTTAACAAGTCTTGAAACTCCAATATCAATCGCAAAGGCATTTATATTTAATGAACCTTCAATTGTTCCAATGTATGATAAGCCAGTAGCTGAGGTAATAACTAGAGCAAAAAGAAGTCTAAAAGTAGGGGAGTCTCTAGATGGAATAGGAGAGACTACAATATTTGGAAGTATTGAAGAATATAATATTGCAAAAGAACAAAATTTAGTTCCAATAGGGTTAATTAATAAAAAAGCAAAAGTTATAAAAGATATAGCTAAGGGAGAATATATTACCCATGATATGTTAGAACTTGATAAATCAACAGAGATTTACAAAATGAGATTATTGCAAGATGAATAATAACTTGACAATAAAGTCCATTTTAGATATATTAATAAACAAGTGTATAAATAAAAACATTGAATAGGACAGTATTTAAGCCTAAATCCATTCCAAGAGAGATAATCGAAAAGATGAGAGATTATTAATGGGAGCTTGAAGAATATCGCCTAGGAGTTTAGCATCTGAAATGGATTAAGATGCTACGTGAAGACGTTATACTTAGAATGAGTGACAGGGAAACCTGTAATTTGGGTGGTACCGCGGAATTTTCGTCCCTAAGTCTTTGACTTAGGGACTTTTTATTTTTGAAAAGAGGAGAGATGATCAGTGAAAAGGTTTAATGAATTATCAAATGAACCAGTAAAAGAAAGAGAACACGCTATATCAGAATATTGGAAAGAAATTGACCTATTAAGTAAATCTGTTGACACCAGAGATCCTAAGAAACCATATATATTTTATGAAGGACCTCCAACAGCTAATGGAAAGCCAGGAATCCATCATGTTATGGCTAGAACTCTTAAAGACCTTACATGTAGATACAAAACAATGGGAGGCTACCAAGTAAAGAGAAAAGCAGGATGGGATACACATGGACTTCCTGTAGAGATTGAAGTTGAAAAGAAACTAAATTTGAAAAACAAACAAGATATTGAAGCCTATGGAATGGAAGCTTTCAATGAAAAATGTAGAGACTCTGTATTCCAATATGAAAAACTTTGGAGAGATATGACAGAGAGAATGGCTTTCTTAATTGACATGGATGATCCATATATTACACTTGATAACAACTATATTGAATCTGTTTGGTGGATTTTAGATAAGTTCTTTAAAGAAGGACTTATTTATGAAGGGCATAAGATATTACCATATTGTTCAAGATGCGGTACTGGATTAGCTAGTCATGAAGTTGCACTTGGATATCAAGAGATAAAGACAGAAACTGTAACAATAAAGTTTAAGCTAAAGGATAAAGAAAATGAGTATCTTCTAGCATGGACAACTACTCCTTGGACATTACCTTCAAATGTATGTGTAACTGTAAATCCAAATGAAACATATATAAGAGCTAAAAAAGATGATGAAATATTCTATCTTGTAAAATCATTAGCTGATAAGAATTTAGGCGAAGACTATGAAATCCTAGATACAATGCAGGGTAGCGATATGGAGTATATGGAATATGAGCAGTTAATTCCACAAATCGATGTTCCGGGCAAGGCATTTTATGTTACTTTAGGGGATTATGTTACAACTGAAGATGGAACAGGAATTGTTCATACAGCACCAGCTTTTGGTGAAGATGACTACAATACAGGATTAAAATACAAACTTCCATTTATAAAACCAGTTTCAGAAACTGGAACATTCACGGAAACAGAATGGGAAGGCAAGTTTGTTATGGATGCAGATAAAGAAATTATTCAGTGGTTAAGGGATAATGGCAAGCTATTTAAAAAAGAAAAAATGGTACACAATTATCCACATTGTTGGAGATGCGGGACACCACTTTTATACTATGCTAAACCATCATGGTATATTGAAATGACGAAATTAAAAGATAAGTTAATTGAAAATAATAATGGAGTAAACTGGTTCCCAGAATTTGTAGGAGAAAAGAGATTTGGTAACTGGTTAGAGAATCTTAATGACTGGGCTATCTCAAGAAGTAGATATTGGGGCACACCATTCCCAATTTGGAGATGCGATGACTGTGGACATATAGACTCAATCGGCTCAAGAAAAGATCTTGTAGATAGAGCAATAGAAGATATAAAAGAAGAAGAAGTAGAACTTCACAGACCATATGTAGATAATGTACACTTAACATGCCCAGATTGCGGCGGAGTTATGACAAGGGAAAAAGATGTAATAGATGTATGGTTTGACAGTGGGGCAATGCCTTTTGCACAACACCACTATCCATTTGAACATAAAGATGATTTCTTTGAGGAATTATTCCCAGCAGACTTTATATGTGAAGGAATCGACCAAACAAGAGGATGGTTCTATTCATTGCTAGCAATCTCAACATTTGTAACTGGAGAATCTCCATTTAAAAACGTTTTAGTTAATGACCTTGTTCTTGATAAAGAAGGCAAGAAAATGTCAAAAACAAAAGGAAATACAGTAGATCCATTTGAATTATTTGATAGATATGGTGCAGATGTTCTTAGATGGTATGTAATTTATGTATCTCCACCATGGACACCTACAAAATTTGATGAAGAAGGCTTAAAAGAAGTTGAATCTAAGTTCTTTAGAAGTATCAGAAATGTATATAACTTCTTCTCAATGTATGCTAATACAGATGATATTGACCCTAGAGAATTCCATGTAGACTATAATGAAAGACCAGAGATAGATAGATGGATACTTTCTAAATTCAATACACTATTAAAGTCATCAAAAGAGAATATGGATATATTTGAACTTACAAGAGTTGTAAGAGACATCCAAGAATTTGTTATAGAAGATTTATCAAACTGGTATATCAGAAGAAACAGAAGAAGATTCTGGTCAACAGAACTTGATGATGATAAAAAAGCAGTTTATAGCACAACCTATGAGATACTAGTAGACCTTTGTAAAATAATAGCACCATTTGTTCCATTTATATCAGAGGAACTATATAGAAACCTAACTGGAAAAGAATCAGTTCATATTGACTACTATCCAGCTAGCAATCTAGAGTTAATTCACCCTGAACTAGAAGAAAAAATGGATTTAGTTAGGGAACTTGTTGCACTAGGAAGAGCATCTAGAGAAAATGTAAAAATTAAAGTTAGACAGCCATTAGCTGAAGTAGTAATAGATGGTAAGTATAAAGAAAAAGTTATAGATTTAGTTCCACTGATAAAAGAAGAGCTAAATGTAAAAGAAGTAGTATTTGAAGACGATTTAACTCAGTTTATGAACTACTCACTAAAACCAAACTTTAAAGTGGTTGGTTCAATACTAGGCTCCAAAGTAAAAGCTTTTGGGAAAGTTCTTCAGACAATAGATGCTAGAAAGACTGTAGAAGCATTGGAAAATGGAGAAACAATTGAGCTAGAATTGGATGGAGAAAAAACCAATATTACAAGTGATTATGTTTTAACTACAATTTCTTCAAAAGAAGGATTTAATGTAGTCATGGAGAACAATCTATTTGTAATATTAGATACTCAACTTACAGATGAGCTTATTAATGAAGGTTATGCAAGAGAATTTGTATCCAAAGTTCAACAAATGAGAAAAGCTAATGGGTATGAGATTCTTGATAATATCACTATTAAATATAACGGTAGTGAAGAAATAAAAGTAGCGGTTGATGAATATAGGGACTTTATAAAATCAGAGACCCTAGCAACAGCGATTAACTTTACAGAAGAAAAAATGTCAGAGACTCAAGATTTAAATGGGGAAGAGACAGGAATAGAATTATCTAAGAATTAAAGAGAGAGCAGGTCAATTTGACCTGCTTTTGTTTTATTATAATGATACAATGGTATTAGAGAAACAAATTGGGGGAATATATATGCAAAAGTGGTTTAAATATAAGAATTTGTTAATTATTGCAATAATGCTAGCATTAATTGTAAGTGGTTGTAGCTCAAATAATACAATTGTTGAGGAACCTCAAACAGAAGAGACAGAATTAGAAACATTAGAAGAATCAGGATATTATTATGAGACTGAAGATGTAGCTCTTTATTTACACACCTATAATAGATTGCCAGAGAACTATATTACAAAGTCAGAAGCCAATGAACTGGGCTGGGATTCACAAGAAGGGAATCTTTGGGATGTAGCTGACGGTTATGTAATAGGTGGAGATAATTTTGGAAACAGAGAAAAGCTTCTACCCATAAAAGAAGGAAGAAAATACTATGAAGCAGATGTAAATTACGAAGGTGGGTATAGAGGAGCTGACAGGCTAGTTTATTCAGATGATGGACTCGTTTTTTATACAGAAGACCATTACGAAAGTTTTGAACAGCTATATTAGGGGGAAGATAAGATGATTGTATTAATTGATGCTAATAAGATGAAAAACAAAGATAGTTTTCACCCATACTTTAAAGATAAGCTATCCATAAAAGGATATTATGGAAATAACTTAGATGCAATGTGGGATGCAATAAGTGGATTTCATAGGAAATTAAGCATTTATATCTATAATTTCGAACAAATGGAAGATGAAAAAGATAGCTATAGAAATAAAGTTATTGAAACACTTAAAGAATTAGAAAAAGAATACGACAATATTAAATGTAAAACAATAATAATAGGTAAAAAAAAGAAAGGTAAAGGATATGGAAATTCAAAAATTAAAGTCAATAATGGATACTAGTAAAAGCACTGTGTTTTTAGGAGGAGCAGGAGTTTCTACAGAGAGTGGAATACCTGATTTTAGATCGGCAGCTGGATTGTATTCAAAAGAAAATGAGATGGGCTATCCTCCAGAGTATCTGTTAAGCCATAGTTTTTTTGCAAATGAGACAGAAAAGTTTTTTGATTATTATAGGAAGAATTTAATATATCCTAATGCAAAGCCAAATAAGGCACATATTGCTTTAGCAGAATTAGAAAAAAGAGGTAAGTTAGATGCAGTTATAACACAAAACATAGATGGATTACATGCACTAGCAGGATCTAAGAATGTTATCGAGATACATGGTTCGATTTATAGGAACTACTGTATGTCTTGTAATAAAACCTATGGTTTAGAAAAAGTAACTCTATCAGAGGGGGTTCCTAGGTGTGATTCTTGTGGAGGCCTAGTAAGACCAGATGTAGTACTATACGAAGAAGGTTTAAATATGAAACTTCTAGATAGCGCAATAAACTATATCAAAAATGCAGAAACATTAATTGTTGGAGGAACCTCACTAAATGTTTATCCTGTAGCAGGTCTTCTAGAGTATTTTAGAGGTAAAAATTTAGTAATAATAAATAAGACGATTACAAGCTATGATAATCGTGCTGATTTAGTATTTAGAGATAGCATTGGAGATGTGCTTTCTGGTGTACTCTAAAAGAAGAGATTAAAAACAAAGGAATAGATAAGATATATCATTGAAAAAATGGAGCCCAAGGCTCCATTTTTTTGGAATTAGCTAATACTAGTATTCAAATTGTACTAAACGTGTGAGAAAAAAATATATTCTTTCTTCTAAGTTTGAGTAACTTTTTTTCTAGGTGGTGTTGGCATTTTTCTAGCTTTTTTCATTGAATTAACTAAAAATCCACCTTTAAATCTTCTTGGTTCATAGGAAACAACAAAAGACTGTGGCTCATATTCATCAACCAAATCTAAAAGTTCTTCTTCTCTACTTCTCCTTGTAAGGATATCTAATCTATATCTTTTACTGTCTCTTCCTTCTCCTTCATAAACCGTAACGCCAAATCCTTCGTTTCTTAAATGATTAATTAAATCTGTATTTTTATTCATAAGATTTACTGCAAAGCTATTGTATCCAATTGCAAGCTTATTCTCAACAGCTCCGCCTATAAGTATACCTAGCCCAAATCCAACAGCATATACAACCATTGCAAGTGGTCCTTGGTCTCCACTAAATACTAAGGATAATCCAAATACATATATAAGTGCTTCAGCAAAGCCAAGAAGCGATGCTATTACAGTCATGTTTTTGACTAAAAATATCGTCCTTAGGGTCAAAAGTGGGACGTATATTAATTGTAGTACTAAAATTAAAACTATATTTATCATAAAATCTCCTTCCTTAATTTAATGCATCATTATAAGTATAGACTATAATCATTGAAAGATACACCTTTAAAATAAAACATTATTGTAATGATTGAGTTGGCCCTGTTAGGGTTGGCGAGACTTATGTCGAATGATAAGGAAATACATAAGTATACCTATGGGACGAAACAACAAACGAAAGTCTTGAAACCCTTTAAAATGAAGGTTTCAAGACTTTTACATTTTGGGGAAATGCTATTTAGTTTTACTTTGGGCTCCATTCTAGTACTTCTTGAAAGCTTGTTACATAGTAGTATTTTGATATTTCCACCAAAACTATTGCAGTTGTATCAGCATTTATAAAGTCATCCAGATAACTGTGTTTATTTATTAAAACTTTGGACCATTTTTCTACTTCTTCCTTTTCTTTTAATACTTTTGCTAGTCCTATACAAGTTACTGCTGCTATATCGTTTATACTATTTTCATTATTTGATCTATTATCTATTAATATTGAAACACCATTGTTTTTTTTAATCATATTAAATTTTTTAGTTTCTACAGGAGTTGCAAAAGCAAGAGTTGTAAAATCAGCACCACAAGCAAAACTAATCAAACTAGTATAACATTCATTATCTCCATTTGTAGCTAAAACTCCAAATGATTGGCTACTTAGTATTTCTTTCATAAGCTTTATTGCGCTATCTCTCTTTTCATTATCTCCAATAGCATTTCTTTTAACATCTATATATTCTGGTTTGTCATAATCTTTTACCATTTTCATCTACCTCCTATTTTATTTAACTTACTCTGCAATAGAAGCAGCAGTGTTTACAGCTTCCCAGGTCAGCGCAAATGGTGGTGAATAAGCATAATCATAATATGCTAAATCCTTAGTTGTAAGACCAGCGTGAATAGCTGTAGTAAAAGGAAGTAGTCGAAGGACAGCATCCCTTTCCCCGAAAATTCTAGCTCCAAGAATCTTATAGCTTTTATTTTCGAAAATAATTTTAAAATGCACCTTACTAGCATCAGGCATATAACCAGGTTTGTTTGAAATTTTAGATTCTGCTATACCATAGTCAAATCCAAGGTCCTTAGCTTGAGCCTCTGTAAGGCCAGTTGTCGCAAACTCCATGTTTCCTACTTTTATTGAAGAAGAACCTAGGGATTCGTAAGGACCAAAGAGATCTTCCTCTTCCTTAGATAAGTTTATACCAATTTGTCTACCTATTTTATTGGCACTGGTTGCAAGAGGGATATATGGATCTTTTAAAAACTTATGAGGAACAGTGGCACAATCCCCAACACTCCACACATCATCAATGGAAGTACGACCATATTTATCAATGATAATAGCGCCATTTTTAAGTTTTTTGAGTCTTTCATCAGTAAAAATACCTGTATTAGGTTGAAATCCAATGCCTAGAATCAGGGCGTCAACTTTATCCTGTCGATTTGTAGTAATTATTTCTGTTACTTTTCCATTTTCTGCAATGACATCTTTTAGTCTCTCAGAAAAAATAACATTTACACCAAGATTTTTCAATTCATCTGCTACAGCTTGACCAGCTACATTGTCATATACTTTGTTTAAAAGTTGATCTCGTGAGTGATAAAGAGTTACATTTAAGTGCTTGTACTTAGAAAGTTGATCAGCTACTTCAACACCTATAAAGCCACCACCAACTATAGCTATATTTTTGTAATTATCCAGATTGTCTTTAAGTTCTTTAACTATATAAGGTTTAGTGATTGAATATACATTGCTAGAATCTATTCCCTCAAAATCAGGAGTAACAGAAACTGCTCCTGTTGAAATTACTAACTTATCATATTCGAAGATCTTTTCTTCACCACTATCTAAATCCCTAGCAAAAACTTGTTTTTTATCAAAGTCTACAGAGTAGACCTTGTGTCTTTGTAGCAAGTTAATATTTTTTTCCTTTGCATCTTTTAAAGTTCTTGCAAATAAATTCTCATCCATATCGTCGAATACATCACCGATGTAATAGGGCAAGCCTCAGGCACCAAGGGATATATAATTTTCTTGTTCTAAAACTGTAATACTTAACTCCGGATTTTCACGTATGGCCTTAAAGGCAGTACTCATACCTCCAGCCACTCCACCAATAATAACTACTTTCATTTCATCACCCCTTTGGATTATTTGCTTGCTAACATCTATTTACCCTAATACTTGAATGCTTAACTAGGTAAGGTGAGCATTATAAAATTCAGAGAAGACAGACAATTATTAGGATATTTAAATTTGTATTATAGTAAAATATAATGTAATATAATAATATGTGTGGCTAGATGTTAAGCTTGTGTTTCGCAAGCAGTGAAGATAATGTTAGGGAGATTGGCCATTTTCTATACAGACTTAAAAATGTCTGAGGTTTATGAATAAGCCGGGCATAATGAGTAGCCACACATTTTATTTTAAGGAGAAACCTATGAAAAAATTTAGAAATATTACATCAAGAAAAGAATTGGCAGGATTTTTGAAAATATCAGAAAAAAAACTAAATTATATATTGTATGTTGTTGGTACTTCAAGTTATTACACTTCATTTGAAATACCTAAAAAAAATGGAGGAATTAGAGAAATACACGCTCCAACAAAGGACCTAAAAACTCTACAGCGAAATTTAGCGACTGTATTGTCAGATATTAATGAAAAAAATAAGAAAAACAATATTTCACATGGATTTGAAAGGAAAAAAACTATTATCACTAATTCAGAAATACATAGAAATAAAAGATATGTAATAAATATGGATTTGAAGGATTATTTTGAAAGTTTTCATTTTGGACGAGTAAGGGGTTATTTTGAGAAAAATAATAACTTTAATCTTCCTATAAATATTGCTACTATTATAGCTCAATTAACTTGTTTTAATGGATCATTACCACAAGGAGCTCCAACATCACCTGTAATAACTAATATGATATGCAATATATTAGATATACGTTTGTTGCAGGTTGCTAGAAAATACAAGTTGAATTACACTAGATATGCAGATGATTTAACTTTTTCTACAAATCATAAAGGATTCCTTGAAGATCAAAATTTATTTATTAATGATATTAGATATGAAGTTGAGAAATTTGGATTATTTATAAATGACAGCAAAACTAGAGTTTTATATAAGGATTCAAGACAAGAAGTTACTGGTTTAGTAGTTAATAAAGTGATCAACGTAAAGAGAGAGTACTACAAAAGAACTAGAGCTATGGCTAACAATCTATATTATAATGGAAAATTTCTCATTGAGGGAGAAGAAGGAAGTATAAATGAATTAGAAGGAAGATTTGCTTTTATAAATCAATTAAATATATATAATAATGGAATTAAGAATGAAAAGCGTTATTTCAGCAATCTAAGTTCTAAAGAAAAAGAATATCAAAAATTTCTTTTTTATAAATATTTTATTACAAATGACAAACCTTTGATTATCACTGAAGGAAAGACAGATATATTGTATTTAAAGTCAGCAATGAGAAAATATTACCATGAGTATCCTGAATTAATAGTAAAAAAGGATGATAAATTTGAATATAAAGTTATGTTTTTAAAAAGGATAAAAACGAAAGAAAAAGAAGATGAGAATAAAAAAGATGAAAAAGAAAACCAAAACAAAAGAGAAGAAGATAGAGGAAGATTAAATTATTTTTTAGGGATTTCAGGACATGGTGGCAATAGCTTTAAGAACATTTTTGAATTATATAATGATAAAAAATTAAATGTGGGAAGTTTATTTTTTAATAAAATTAGAATTAGCCCTAAAAATCCAGTTTTTTTAGTCTTTGACAATGAACAGAAAAAAAACAACAAGCCATTAGCAGATTTCAAAAATCATGCCCATATAAAAGAAAAAATAGATGTACTGAAAAAAATTGAAGATTATAATCTCTACATAATAACCAATCCTTTGGTAGAAGTAGGGGAAGATATAGAAGAAGAAATAGAAGATTTGTTTGAAAAAAAATTGTTACAAATAGAAATAAATGGTAGAAAATTTAATAGAAAAACAGAAACAGGTAGCTCTAAAACATTTGGGAAAAATATTTTTTCGCATTATGTATATGATAATTATGAGAACATTAACTTTGAAAACTTTATTCCCATGTTGAATGAAATGAAAAATGTAATTAATGAGTACAAAGAAAATTAATCATTAAAAGGATAACTAAAACAAGAAACTTTTTAAGGAGAAATCCTTGGAAAGTTTTCTTTTGTTTTAATAGAAATAAGCTCAACTGGTAAAGTTAGGCAAATGTAGCACATATCTAGCAATTAATCTCAAGAAGTTGCAATTAAAAGCGTTTATTAGAGTATTCTATGTTATACTTAAAGAGGCAGTATTTACATATTAATAAGTAGGTGAGGTGTTGAAATGACTGTTTCTTATAACAAATTATTCAAGTTGTTAATAGATAGGAACATAAAAAGATCTGAATTTAGAAAAACTATCAAAATAAGCCCAAATACCATGACCAAGATTTCAAATAATGAATATGTGTCCATGGAAGTGTTAGTGAAAATATGTCATGAACTTAAGTGTGACATCGGTGAAATAATGGAAGTCATTCCTAAAATTGTGTAACTGATAATTGGATCTTTGAATGGAGGATTAGATATGGAGAAAACGGAATACAGTGCTGGGATGGTTAAGTTTCCATACTGGTTTGTTGAATTTAAAAAGATGATTTCAATGTTAAATGAAGGCATGACCTTTGATGAAATTAAGAAGAAGAACCTGGAAGATAATATTTTCTCTGCTACAACAGAAGATAGAGCAATAATGACATACAGTACAGTTTCAAAAAGAGCTAAGACGCTAAACGAAGCATATATTAAATTGTTTCCAGAACTAGATGTAACTAACCAAAAGTTAGTACTTCTTATAGCAATCATGAAAAGTGATGTTCTTTTCTTTGAATTTATGTATGAAGTTTTCCGTGAGAAACTAATCATGGGTATAGATGATTTGGAAGAAAAGGATTTTAGTATTTTTTTAAAAAACAAACAAATGCAAAGTGAAAGAGTAGCTAAATGGAAGGATTACACTTTGAAAAGGCTAGCTGGTGCATATAAAACGGTATTGATAGAATCAGGAGTACTTGAAAATTATGTCGATGGTAGTCGTAAAATCAAAAAGCCAATAATGGATATTTCATTAGAAGAACTATTAAAGGAAAATAACCAGGGAATCTATCTCAATATACTACAGGGGGTGAGATAGATGCGAAACTTTCAAGATCGACTGGATGCAATTGAAGATAAAATCAGATCGGCTGACTTTAGGGAGAATAAAGGTTTAGGGAATGAGGTTGGATACTATGTATTCCATTATCCACCTGATAAGGAAATACGAGTAAGAAACCATATTGAACACCTTAAATCCAGAAACTTAAAAGGCCTTGATGGATATGAGCTTGTGGTATTTGATCTATACGACATGATAATAGATATACTAGAAGAAGAAGGTTTTATGGAACAGATCTTTAATTTTGAGAAGAAAAAGGGATTTGACAGAATAACAAAGGCTGTAGGAAACCTTTTGAAAATAAATGACAATGACAGCATGATAGTTAAAAGAATTGAGGAGAATACTCCTCAGGATGCAGTAGTATTCTTAACAGGGATAGGAAAGTGCTATCCAATACTAAGATCACACAAAATACTAAACAATCTTCACCAGGCAATGGACAGAGTACCAGTCGTATTATTCTACCCAGGGAAGTTCGATGGTCAGCAACTAATTCTATTTGAAAGCTTAAAGGACAATAACTATTACAGGGCATTCCCACTTATAGATTAACAAGGAGGACAAGAAATGTATATAAAAGATATGTTTGTCAAACCAATTGATCGTGATATAAAAGGAGTAATCAAAGTTGGTCAGCATGACGATGAAAATGTAAGACAGGAGCTAGATGAGTATGTGGTTACACGAGAGCTTCAGAAACATTTTGCAGATTTTTTTTCAAGTTATCAGAAGGGAATCAATGGTCATACAGATAACATGGGAGTGTGGATTTCAGGCTTCTTTGGATCAGGTAAATCGCACTTTCTAAAAATATTATCATATTTATTAGAAAACAAGGTAGTTAATGGTAAAAGTGCCCTTGATTACTTTATAGATGACGATAAAATCATAGATCCAAAGGTCTTGGGTGATATGAAGTTAGCAGCTAGTATACCTACAGATGTTGTACTTTTTAACATCGATTCAAAGAGTGAAGTAAGTGGTAGTAACTCCAAGGAAGTTATAGTATCCGTGTTTCTAAAAGTGTTCAATGAAATGCAAGGATATTATGGAGCAATGCCACAAATTGCTGAACTTGAAAGAGAATTAGATGAAACTGGTAAGTATGAGATTTTCAAGAAGAAATTTGAAGAAGAATTTGGTGATTCATGGGAAGACTTAAGAAGTAAGTTTGACTTTATTCAAGATACAGTTGTACAAGTTCTAGACGAAATAGGAGTTATGAGTGAAGAAGCTGGAAGAAACTGGTGTGAAAAAGCGACTGAACCATATATATTTAGTATTGACAGATTTTCTGAAATGGTCAAAAAATATATAGATAATAAAGGTAAAAATCATCACCTTGTATTTATGGTGGATGAGATGGGTCAATATGTAGGAGATGATTCAAAATTGATGTTGAATCTTCAAACTATAACAGAAGATCTAGGTACAAAATGTAACGGCAAGGTATGGATAGTAGTAACAAGTCAAGAAGATATTGATTCAATAACAGAAGTAAGAGGAAATGACTTTTCAAAAATTACAGGACGTTTTGATACACGTCTATCATTATCTGCTGCAAATGTAGATGAGGTAATAAAAAAGAGGATACTAGTAAAAAATGATACAGGAGAACAGACATTAAGAGTTCTTTATGAGCAAATGTCAACTGTTGTTAAAAACCTTATAGTTTTCAATGATGAAGTAGAGAAGAAGCTATACACAGACTCAGATGACTTTGCATTAGTATATCCCTTTATTCCATATCAATTTAATCTTCTAGCAAGTGTACTTACCTCCATAAGGATACATGGAGCTTCGGGGAAACACCTTGCAGAAGGAGCAAGATCCATGCTTGCCTTATTTAAGGAATCTGCAATGAAACTTATGGATAGAGAACAGGGAGCATTAGTTCCATTTAACCTATTTTATGATGCCCTTCATCAATTTCTAGACCAAAGTCATAAAGGGGTTATTATTAAGGCTGAAGAAAACGGAGTAATAAATCCAGATAAAGAAGAGGACTGTTTCAATGTAAGTGTCCTTAAAGCCCTTTTTATGATTAAGTATGTAGATCTTGTAGCAGCAAATGTAGATAATATTACGACTCTAATGGTATCAGCTATAAATACAGATAGAATTGAATTAAAGAAAAAGGTTGAGGAAGCACTTACAATACTTCAAAAACAGATGCTTGTACAGAAAAATGGTGAATTGTATGTATTCCTGACAAATGAAGAGCAGGAAATAAACAGGGAAATTGAAAATCAGAATATAGAAATGGCTGAGGTAATTTCCAAGGTATCAGAATTGATATTTGAAGACATCTACAGCGAAAAAAAATATAGACACCCGCAATTTAATGGAAGATATAATTTCTCATTTAATCAGATTGTAGATGAAAGACCATACAAGGCAAATCAAAGCTACGATATTGGATTGAGAATTCTTACACCTGGTTCAGAGTATGGTGGAGATGAGACAACCCTTCGAATGAAATCTGGTCAAGGAAAAGAAGTTATTGTTGTATTGCCAGAGGACAGGACTTTTATCAATGAACTGGCAAGTGCACTGAAAATAGAAAGATATCTTAGACTTACTACAACAAATAAGATAGCAAAGTTTGAGCAGATAAAGGATTCAAAGCGTAGTGAGATGAGAACAAGAAGAGATAATGCCAAATTTTTCTTAAAAGAAGCACTTAAGGAAGCTGACATTTATGTTAATGGAGACAGAGCTCAGCTGACATCAAAGGATATATCATCTAGAATAAATGAAGCACTTGGACGACTAGTTACTACAGTCTACCATAAGCTAGAATACATAAATACTCCAATGGATGAGGGAAATATTAGGAAGCTATTTTCAACAACTGATCAGCAAAGCATTGACTTTGAAAACATTCAGGAAGCCAATCATCATGCCTTGGGTGATCTATTTAATTTTATCAAAGGCAACACTGATAATCACCAAAAGACATCCATAAAATCTATAAAGGATAGATTTATGAAAGCTCCTTATGGATACGTAGATAATGATATTGAATGGCTTGTAGCAAATCTATTTAAAAAGGGGCAGTTATCTTTTACTGTTAGTGGTGAGGGTGTAAATTTAGTAAATAGAAGCATAGATGAATTAATTAGATACATCACAAAAAAAGAGTATTTGGATAAATTACTTACAGATGTAAGAAAGAGCATACCAAATCAAGAAAAGAAGTCAGTTAAAGAAATTTTAAAAGAGCTATTTAATCATCCATTAAATACAAACAATGAAGATTCTATTATGGAAACATTTCAAAAACAATCGACTACTATGATATATAGTATTGAAAATCTTGAAAGCAAATATGAAATTGCACCTTACCCAGGCAAAAATATACTAAAATCAGGTAAATCTTTATTAAGAGGAGCTTGTCATATCTCAAATTTGATGGAGTTTTTCTCCAATATCCACAGAGACAGAGAAGAATACTTAGATTTTTCTGAAGAATATGAGACGGTTAGAAGATTTTTTGAGGGAGAGCAGAAGAACATTTTTGAAAATGCACTTAAGCTTATGAAAATCTATGATGACAGCAAAGCATTTATTGCTGATCAGGAAATAGAAAGACTTGTAGAGAATATCAAGGAAATTTTAAAGAAAGAAATACCTTACTCTGATATACCCAAGCTTCCTGAATTAACTAAGAAATTTGAAGATGAGTACAATAAGCTACTTGATGAAAAAATGTACCCTGTTATAGAAGCAATAAAAGATGCTAGAGAAACTATTCTTAAAGAGCTGAATAAGAAGATATATAAAAATGAACTAGAGGATAAATATATTCAGGAATTTAAAAAGCTTCAAGAAAAAGCAGAAGCTTGTAATAACATTGCATTATTGGTTGGGATGAGTCTAGAAGCGGATACGCTTAAAACCAAGATGTATACTGAAATGTCAAATAAAGATATGCTTATAAGAGACAAAGAAGACGGTGATGACAACTATGATACTAAAAAAATTAAGCATATTAATATTAGTTCAGTTAACCTTAGTTCTACTTGGAGAATAAATGACACTCAAGATTTAGATAAATATATTGATCATATTAGAAAGAAAATAGAGGATGAACTGGATGAGAATACAGTAGTTAATATTCAATTCTAGAGGGGGCAGATTATGAATAAGGCAGCTATAAAGAATTATGCAATATGGGCAAGAAACAAGCTTATCGCCGATATAACTTATAAAGCAGGACTGTTGGGAATAACAGATAAAGAGATGAGAAATCCACTTCCTCAGTCGACACAGACCGTTCAATTCTTTGATATTGGAACGAAAGAGCCTAGCTCTATTACAGGATCTGAAATTGAACAGCGTAAGAAACTGGTAGAAGAAATTCAAAAAAAAGCAAATCTTAGTGATTATTCTAATGCGTATAAGAACATTATCGAAGAGGTTGCATACACATGGTTTAATAGACTAATTGCTATAAGATTTATGGAAGTAAACGATTATCTACCTTCAGGAGTAAGAGTACTTTCTTCTGATAGTAGTACCAAGTCAGAGCCAGATTTGGTAACAAATCCTTATGATGCAGAGATGTATTATACAGAGGAAGAAAGACAGTTGATTCAAGAATTAAAGCATAATAATAAATTAGATCAGCTATTTAGAATGCTATTTATTAAACAGTGTAATGAACTGAATAAAAATCTTCCTGAGCTTTTTGAAAAGACAAATGACTATACAGAGCTATTGCTCAACATATCTTTCACAGATAAGGAAGGGGTTGTTTATCACCTTGTTAAGGATATACCAGAAGATGATTTTAATGTTGAAAAAGAAGGACAGATAGAAATAATTGGTTGGTTGTATCAATATTATAATACTGAACCCAAGGATGAAACATTTGCACTACTTAAAAAGAATGTAAAGATAACCAAGGAAAGAATACCATCAGCAACCCAACTTTTCACGCCAGACTGGATAGTACGTTATATGGTAGAGAATAGTTTGGGTCGTTTGTGGCTGGAAGGGCACCCAAATGATAATCTTAAGTCGAATTGGAAATATTATTTGGATGATGCTGCACAGGAAGAAAACTTTGAAAATCAACTAGAGAGAATGCGAGAAGAATATAAGGGCATAAAACCAGAGAATATTAAAGTTATAGACCCAGCAATGGGTAGTGGGCATATTTTAGTTTACGCATTTGATATTTTTATGCAGATTTATGAAAGTTATGGCTACAGCCAAGGTGATGCAGCAAAGAGTATCATTGAGAATAACTTATACGGCTTAGACATTGACAATCGTGCTTATCAACTTGCTTATTTTGCAGTAATGATGAAAGCGCGGCAATATAACCGAACAATCCTAAATGAAGATACAATGTGTCATTTATATGCAATCCAAGAGAGTAATAGCATAAACCGAAACCAACTTAAATACTTTGGTTCTGGACTGAATGATATGGAAAAAAACACCGCGCTACTTCAGATAAACGGGTTTTTAGATACTTTTATTGATGCAAAGGAGTATGGTTCTATCCTAAGTACTGAAAACTATAACTGGAGACTACTAAGTGATTTTGTTAGAGTGCTTGGTACAGATGGGCAAATGTCTCTGGAGTCGATTGGTGTTGAGTCTACAAGAAATCAGTTAGATTTATTAATTAAAATTGGAGAAGTAATGATACAAAAGTATGATGTAGTTGTTACAAATCCTCCTTATATGGGAAGTAGTGGAATGAGTACGAAATTATCGGAATATTTAAAGAAAAACTATCCAAATAGCAAATCAGATTTGTTTGCAGTATTCATAGAAAAGAGCATCCAAATTACTAAAGATTATAGATATTTAGGAATGATTACGCAACAATCATGGATGTATTTAAATTCATTTACAAATTTAAGGGAATTAATACTATCTTATTCAGAAATAATAAATATTTTACATCTTGGTGCTGGAGCGTTTGAAGAGATTAGTGGTGAGGTTGTTCAAAGTTGCTCATTTGTTTTGCATACAAATACAAACACTTTAAGAAGGCCAAATATTCTAAATTTGAAATATTACTCTACTTCAAGTGCCAAGGAATTAGCATTATTAGAATGCAGTTCAAAAAGATATGAATTATTAAGTCAAAAGGATTATCTTGAGATACCTGACTATATTTTAGCTTATAAACTTACTTATGATGGGCTTGAAACATATAAAAAAAATAAATTAATAAAAGATATTTTTGCAGTAAAAAGAGGTCCTTCATTGCCCAATAATGAAATGTATTTGAGAAAGTGGTATGAAGTATCTTATAATAGCATAGCAACAGAAACAGAGAGTAGTTCTCAAAATAAATGGTTATTTTGTTCTCGTAGTGGATCAAAAGCAAAATGGTTTGAAATTATTGATGAAGTTGTGAAGCATGAGGTTTTGTCTAAGATTTCAAATTCAGATTTTCAAAAAACACGAGGGATTGTATGGCCAGATGCAAGATATGGCTCTCAATCAATTTGTGCAAGAATAAAGGAGGAACACATTGCATTTGAGAGCGGTGTAAATCTCATTGAGGTATCTTCAGATGATGATCTTTACTTATTGTTGGCATATTTCAATACATACCTCTATGAAGATATGCTTTCTAGCATTGTAAATGGGCAACATTTTTCACCGATTTATATAAAAAAGATACCATATATAAAAATATATGATAAATTGATCGCGTCAATGGTAAGTGAAATCATTAGCTTGCTTGAATTAATAGCAAATAACATGGAGATATCTCCATCTTTTAGTAATTTTTTTAACCTCAATAAAATAAATGTCCAAGAATCGTTTAACTATGCTGATGAATTAATTAATTCATCATTGAAGACAATTTCAAACTATGAAACAGTCATTACTGAAAAAATAGAAGTGGCAACAGGCATCGATAAAGAAAATCAAAAAAAACACGCATTGAGATTATTTATTTCAAATTTTGAGCATAATGAATATGTCAAAAGTTTTATTTCATATTTTATTGGATGTTTGTTCGGGAGATATAGCCTTGATATAGAAGGATTAGCATTTGCTGGTGGTGAGTGGGATGATAGTAAATATAGCTCTTTTATCCCAGATAAAGATAATGTTTTACCAATTACAGACGAAGAATATTTTAAGGATGATATAGTTGAACTATTTACAGCATTTGTAAAAAAAACATATGGGGAAGAGACCCTTGAAGAGAACCTATCATTTATTGCAGATGCTCTTGGAAACAAAGGTGATAGCCCAAGGGAAATAATAAGAAATTACTTTATCAAAGATTTTTTTAAAGACCATGTAAAGACATACAAAAAAAGACCTATATATTGGATGTTTGATAGCGGTAAGCAGGATGGATTTAAGGCACTTATCTATATGCATAGATATGATGAAAACACAATTGGAAACCTCCGTGTTGACTACCTTCATAAAATACAAAAGATATATGAAAGTGAAATACAGCATATGGAAAATATAATTCAAGAAAGCTCAGATGTAAGAGAAGTAACTAAAGCTACCAAGAGACAAGAGAAGCTAAAGAAACAACTTCAAGAGACCCGAGAATATGACGAGAAAATTACACATCTTGCTTTAGCAAGAATTTCAATAGATCTTGATGATGGAGTAAAAGTGAATTATGAAAAGGTGCAGACTGATACAAATGGTAAGAAACTAGAGGTGCTTGCCAAGATCTAAGTCAGGGAGGATATTATGGCAGAGCTTAATTTTAAGCAGATTACAGACAAATTAAATGAAGAATTCAGAGGAGAAGGTAGAAAGATTGTATTTTGGTATGACGATAACAAAGATTTTGTAGACGATATTGATTCTTTAGATATTAAGAATGCAAAGGTATTTAAGCTAGAGAAGGATAATCAGTTCTATACCAAATATCTTCTTGAAAGAGAGGATGTAGAGTCAAACTATCTGATTTATGCTCCTTTTCCTAAACCAGGGATTAGAGAAAATCATCTTGAGGATACAGTGCTCTATTCAAAGAGGTTTTATGCAGATAGGGCATCTCTACTTATGGTTGATATTGGGATAGACCAAAAACTTAAGCCTGTTATTCAGAAGTATATCAAATTCTTTGGAGCAAAAGATAGGACACAGAGGTTCTATGACCTTAACATGGAGGAATACACAGAGGAGTCAATAGAGACTGGGCTAATGAGTGTCCTTACCAGAGCGAAGATAGCATACTTTGATGAAGTAACGAGAGTTGTATTAACTGAGGGTAGCCTTGATGATAACAAATATCTTGTGGAGTTCCAGAAGTATGGATTAGTAGAACCTTTTTGGAAAATGTGTGAGTTGCAATATGGATATACTGATCCAAGTCCAAATCTTCAAAAATTATTAATTACCATGTTTGTTACATACACGGATAGATATATCCAGGATGAGCTACCTGACTCATGGAAGAGCTTCGTATCTTACAAGTCAGGGAATATAATAGCATTCCTTGATAATCTAATGAATAACCTACTATATAAAGAAAAGTATGATGAGCTGTCTAACTATGTTTCTAAAAGTCTAGGGACAAAATCAGTGCTTGAGAAATATAGCTCTGAAGCCTTGATTCACTGTGATACTTTTAAAGAGATTGATTGGGTAATAATTGATTGGATCAAGGAAAGATTACTAGAAGAGGATCTTGGAGCAGCTATTAACGGAAAGTCAATTCCTGAAATATGTCAGGCGAGAAGAAAGAAACACTTTGCTGAAAAGTTCAGATCTGAGTACCACTTATTAGAAAGTGCTTATCACGTGATTACAGCTGTGAACTATGTAGAGAAGACTGAGTTAGACGATATAATCAGGAAGTACTTGGATGAAGATTATAAGATAGATAGGAGATATAGAAGGTTCTACTACAACTATGATATGCTCTCCGATGATTCAAGGTTTGAAAAGCTGAGAGAAAGAGTTGAAAATATTTATACGAATAGATATCTTGAAAAATCCATCTATAAGTGGAACAAGGCTTTGGAGAAGAAAAAAACTTCCTCTTTACTTCCACCTCAAAGGGAATTCTTCAAACAATATGTACAAAATAGCAAGGATAGAGTTGTGGTAATAATCTCTGATGCTATGAGGTATGAAGTTGGTATGGAACTGTTTGAAAGACTAGTCAATGATGAAAAATGTACTCCAGAGATACAGACAATGATGGGATCTCTACCTTCATTTACAAGACTTGGGATGGCTGCACTACTACCAAACAAAGATATTGAGATAACTGAAGATTACAAAGTACTTGTTGACGGAAAGGCTTGTGATTCACTAATTCAAAGAGAGTCTATCTTAAAGACCTATTTACCACAAAGCAGGTGTATACAGTTTGATGATATAAAGAATTTGAACAAGGAAAATCTGAGAGAAGTCTTTACTGGTATGGAGGTAGTGTATGTCTACCACAATCAGATAGATGCAAGAGGAGACAAGGCTAACACAGAAAATGAAGTGTTTAATGCTTGTTACGAAGCTATAGATGAAATTCATTCAATGATAAGGAAAATTTCTACTAATGCTAATAGTCACCATTTTATTATTACATCAGATCACGGATTTATATACAAGAGATTTAAGATCCAGGAGAAGGATAAAATTACAAATCTTTCTGAGAAGACCGACTTAGTAAATAGAAGGTTTATAGTTTCAAAGAACCCAATAGTGGATGATGGGATAATATCATTTCAGTTGGGAGAGATGATGGGAAATAAAGATAGTAGATATGTGAGTGTTCCAATTAGTTCAAATATATATAAACTACCTGGAGGGGGGCAAAACTTTGTCCATGGAGGATCTTCACCTCAGGAGTTGATCATACCAGTAATAGATGTAAAGGTTGAAAGATACCATACTGAGACTAAACCAGCAAGAATTGCCTTAGTTAGCATGTTTCAGAAGGTAACAAATTTAATAGTATCCCTGGACTTTATGCAGAATGAACCTGTCTCAGATGTGGTAAAAGAGACGACATATAAGATTTTCTTTATTTCAGAAGATAATGAGAGAATTTCAAATGAAAATATTTATGTAGCTGATAAAAAAGACAGTGATACAAATAAGAGGATATTTAGAATGAAGTTTAACTTTAAGAATATGGTTTATGATAAGAATAAGAGATACTTTCTTGTAGCGGTGGATGATAAAAATGATGTTGAGATAATAAGACATGAGGTAGTAATGGATATTGCTTTTTCTAACGATTACGGATTTGATGTATAAGGAGGGATTGTAGATGGATGAGAGACATGATAATGAGGATGAAATAAAAGATGAACATTTTGAAGATGATTTTGAGTCTTTTGGTTCAGAGGATGATTCAAAGGAGACAATCCCTTCTGCTGGCTATTTAAATGACAAACTGAATATGATTTTTGAAGGAAAAATAGTTAGAAAAGACCTTACTAAGAAGATAAAGGAAGGGGCCAATGTTCCTGTTTATGTTCTTGAGTATCTACTTGGTATGTACTGTGCAACCCAGGAAGAAGAAGCAATAGTAGAAGGAGTAAAGACTGTAAAGAGAATCCTTGCAGAGAATTTTGTAAGACCAGATGAGGCACAAAAGGTTATATCAAAGCTAAGGGAAAGAGGAACATACACTGTAATTGACAAGATTTCTGTTAAACTAAATTACCGTGAGGACAGATATGAGGCTGAGTTTTCAAATCTAGGAATATCAAATGTTCCCATAGCCGAAAAGTACGCATCGGACTATGAAAGACTTCTAGGTGGAGGAATATGGTGCATAGTTCAGCTTGAATACTTTTATGATGAAGCGGATAAATCAAGAATTCCATTTATAATATCCAAACTGACACCAATACAGATGCCTAATCTTGATCTAAAGAATGCCCTTGAAGGACGCGCTAGGTTTACCAAGGATGAATGGATAGATGTATTACTTAGGTCAATAGGGATGGAACCATCTAGATTTACTCATAGAGTTAAGATGCTTCTTCTTATCAGAATGATTCCACTTGTAGAGAATAACTTTAACTTGTGTGAGTTGGGCCCAAGAGGGACTGGTAAATCTCATGTTTACAAGGAAATATCACCAAATAGTATACTTGTATCGGGTGGACAGACTACTGTTGCAAACTTATTTTATAATATGTCTTCAAAAACAGTTGGTCTTGTTGGTATATGGGACTGTGTAGCATTTGATGAAGTTGCTGGAATAAAGTTCAAGGACTATGATGGAATACAAATAATGAAGGATTATATGGCATCGGGATCATTCTCAAGAGGAAAAGAAGAAAAGAATGCCTCAGCATCCATGGTATTTGTTGGTAATATAAATCAGAGCGTAGATGTACTACTTAAAACATCGCACCTGTTTGATCCATTTCCAGAAACTATGGCATATGATAGCGCTTTTTTTGACAGAATGCATTGCTATCTGCCAGGATGGGAGATACCAAAATACAGACCAGAGTTCTTTACTAATGATTATGGACTTATCACAGACTACCTTTCAGAGTTTTTAAGAGAATTGAGGAAATCATCATATGCGGATGCCTTCGATCAGTATTTTAAGCTAGGAAACAACTTGAATCAGCGTGATGTGATAGCAGTAAGGAAGATGGTATCAGGTCTTGTTAAGCTTATATATCCACACGGAGTATTCAATAGAGAAGATGTTGAAGAAATCCTAAGGTATGCACTTGAAAGCAGGAGAAGAGTTAAAGAGCAGCTTAAGAAGATAGGTGGGATGGAATTCTATGATGTAAACTTCTCATACATAGACAATGAGACATTTGCAGAGGAATTTGTTCCAGTACCAGAACAAGGTGGAGGAAAGCTAATACCTGAGGGAATACACAAACCTGGACAAGTTTATACTGTAAGTAGAGGAAAATCTGGAATGCTTGGAGTCTATAAGCTTGAAACAGAAATGGTAACAGGATCGGGTAAGTTTGAACGTACTGGTCTTGGATCAGACAGGGAAGCTAAGGAATCTATAGATACAGCTTACAGATACCTGAAAGCCAATAGTAAGAATATTAGTGGAACTATAAGCATGTCGAATAAAGATTATCTGATGCATCTACAGGATCTTAATGGTGTAGGAATAACTAATCAGCTATCACTTGCAGCAATGGTAGGATTGTGCTCAGCAGCACTTCACAAACCACTTCAAAGCAGTTTGGCTGTACTAGGAAGCATAAGTATTAGTGGTACTATAATAAAGGTAGAGGAGCTTGCTAATGTCCTACAAGTATGCCTTGATAGTGGAGCTAAAAAAGTTCTATTACCAATAACATCCGCAGTTGATATGTCATCAGTACCACCAGAATTGATGGGTAAGTTCAATCTTATATTCTATCAAACAGCAGAGGATGCAGTGTTTAAAGCTTTAGGAGTTGAGTGATAAGTGATTTTATCAAAAATAGAATCTAAGCTAAAAAAATATTTTCTAATATTTAGTTAAAGAGGTGAAGTAAATGGAAAGAAATTTAACTAATTCAGATATAGATAGACAGAATGTCCTAAATAATGAAATTGCTTTAAATGAAATTCAAAAAACAGCGAAGATCATTGGGATTATTTTCGAAGGGAAAATTATGTTTACAAAAAATATGATAGCAGAGTTTTATGATGTAGATATAAGAACTATTGAAAGATATAGTAGTAAGTTTTCTGATGAATTGAAAAATAATGGATATGAGATATTAAAAGGTAAAAGACTTAAAGAATTTTTGAAGGCAATAGATGAGCAAAAGGTTCCCGACATAAGTGTCGGGAAGGTAACGCCACAGCTTGCAATATATGACTTTAGAGCATTTTTAAATATTGGAATGTTGCTTGTTGAAAGTGAAAATGCCCGTGTTTTAAGACAAATGATTTTAGATGTTGTTATTGATACGATTAATCAAAAAACAGGTGGATCAACAAAATATATTAATCAAAGAGATCGTGACTTTTTAGGTGCATTTTTACAGGGAGAGAATTACCGTAAAGAATTTACAGATGCTCTAAGAGATTGTGTTGAGATGGGTAAATTTAAATACGCAAGATATACGGATATGATTTACCAAAGTATATTTAAAGAAAAAGCAAAAGAATATAGGGAAATTCTCAAATTAAAGAGTAAAGATACAGTAAGGGATACTTTTTATTCAGAGATATTAGATTTAGTTGCTGCTTATGAATGTGGACTTGCAGATTTACTCAAAAAAAATTCAATTGAAAAGAATAGAAAACTTACAAGTTGGGAAGTGGATGCTATTTTTCATGAATTTGAAAACTTACCACATTGGAAACCTTTAATTACAAGTGGTAGAAACAAAATGGCAAGTAGAGATTTAGCTTTAAGGGATGCCTTTCATAAACAGCTAGAAGACTATATAAAGCCTCTAGAATCTGGAGAATTTGATCGATTCTTAGGAAGTGAGGGGGATACGATTGAAAAGTTAATGAAAGAAAATGCTGAAGTTCTTAAAAGGTTAAAGGAGCGTGGATGATATGAATTCATACTCTTATATTACTATTGAAGAAGCGTTAGATATTCATATAAAAACAGTTAAAAATAGCGGTGGAGGTATGACTCAGTGCATTGACAGCAATAGACTTGACAGTGTATTAAATAATATTCAGAACGATGATTACTATCCTGCATTTGTTGACAAGTTAACACATTTATTTTTTTCTGTTTGTCAATTTCATTGTTTCGCAGATGGAAATAAAAGGATGGCAATCACTTTATCAACTCAATTTTTACTGAAAAATGGATTTGTATTTATAGCTAAAGATTTTATTTCTAAAATGGAGAATATTAGTTATCATGTTGCTGCTGGAAAAATAGACAAAGAATTGGTCTATAAAATTATGACTTCAGTTATAGATGGTGATTACGAAATCAATGAAGAGATAAAACTTGAGATCCTCAATGCAATAAAAGATTAGAAGAAAGAGTAATGTATTAAAATCTCAATAATAAATCTAATTTATAATTTTTTTCCAACAAATAAAAAAGTGTCCGCTAAAGGATTATACTCAGAATGAAGCACGGGGAAAAAGCATATAATTATTGTTAATGAACGGGACAGCTGTAGGAAGCGTAAAATATACCCTTGTTTATTGGATCAGAGTTGCTTTTTTATAAAATATTGAAGGAGGTCTATAATATGCTAGGTTCTTTATTTAAGATTGTTTTTTATCCATTCATGTTATTTGCATTGGTATTAAGGGAGTTAATTAAGAAGGCATAGATTTGTAATTTGAGAGATCCAATTTGTAAGTCAATAAACATGAACTAAAGTATAAGGAATTATTTAATACGGATTTAGCTACTTTTAGAATAGAGAATAGCAAAGAGTTAATAAGTTATACACTGAAATCTGACGTAAATAATTATCACATAATGAACATTTCAAAAAATATGATAATATAATTATTGAATTGTCATAGCTAGCATCTGCTGTGTAGAATTTTACATTCACTAAGGGCTGGTGACTGTTAATTGACTTGAAAAACCATAAGGTTTAAGAGGTGTAATTATATGAGTAATTTAAAAACTCAGAATGAAAAGATCGAAGTTACATATAATGTTTTTTCAAAAGATCAAAAGATGCTCCCTTTTGGATCTGATAATGGTATTGGTATAAGAATAGATTCAAATCAAATAAATGAGTATGATAACGATAATTTAGAAGGTGCGATTATTTATTTAGAAAAGAAGTTTCCACTTCCTTCGGCTGGAGCAACAGCAGATTTAGGAGGAGGCTTGCAACATCATTTAAGAGATTTTTCGCATCATCCTACAATTGTGGGGCTTGTTTTTTCAATATATCGAATATTTAAAAGATCTAGACATTATACAATTTACAGCTATGAGATTAAATAATAATGACACTTATTATTTAGTAGTAAAAATTACTGAAATTCAAAGATTAATTTAAAAATCGGAAATATCCTATATATGAAAAGGGGTAATGACATGAAAAAAAGAGTTATAAATTGTAAGTGTGATTTTTGCAATATAGAACTAAAGACCTATAAAATGACTTCATTTATATGCCCAAATTGTGGAGAACAACTTTATGTAAAAGATAATACATATTATCAAAAATTAAATTCAGAAATAGAAAAAGTTAATGAAGAAGATATTGAAGCAATGAAGAATGATACTGGTAAAATTAAAAAGATTATTTCTAAAGATGAATTCGTAGAAATTAAAAATATGATTTTAAAGATGATTGAATTACTTAAAGATCCAGGTATAGAGTTAGGTGTCAAAGCAGTTATTGTGGCATCATTTGTTTATTTGATATCACCTATAGATATGATTCCAGATATAATACCCGGTTGGGGTTATTTAGATGATATTGCAATAATAATGATTGCAGCAAAAATTATTTCAGATATGATCGGAGATAATATAGACATATTTCAGAATAAAAGAAAGAATAAGACTAAAATGAGTATGATTGTTTATTCCTTAGTGGAGGATGACGAAAATTTAGATTATAATTATATTGAAGAAAAATTTTTTAAATTGTGGTTTATAAAATTAAAAGACCTTAAAAAATATGGGGTGAAGATTAATGGAGATTTACTACCAAAATTTCACGAGAATTATATTAGTCACCCTTATTTAAATAAGACATTGATTCCTATGAAAAATTATGATTCTACTGTTGCAGATAGTATATTGGATGAATACAAAGAATTTGCAAGGATTTTAGGCGCAAAGCGAATTGAAATTGATATTTTAGACTCAAATGAGGATAATATTGAATTAGATGGAAGTGTAAAGGGAAAAATTAAAGTAGAAATAGGAGCTGGAGGTAAGAAAGAAAGTAAAGTAAATAATAGCAAACAAAGTTATTTATACCAAGAATTTGGAGAATTTGATAAAATTCATTTAGAAGGAGTTAGTCATTTTATGTGGATTTTTACAGATATGTCATTTTATAATAAATTATTAGAATCAAGAATTAACAACAATCTCTTAAGACAGGAGCATAATAATATTTATTCAACGTCAGAATTAATAAATGATGAAATTAGAGCTAATATTAATAAGAAAAACAATCTTAGTGTAAAGATGAAAATAAGTAAATATGTTAAGCGTAGTGTTAAAATTTATATAGAATTTTATGAATTACCTGAAGCGATTAAGATTGATAGAGAAAACATAATTAAAAAGTTTAATGAGATAATGGAAGTAAGAAGGGCACAATTAGAACAGTAGTAGATATTATAACAAAACATCTATGCTAGGCATGAGCTTAAAACCTACTTTAAATGCCTATAAAAAACCATCTAAAACTACAGATTTAGAATATAACCATTCTGTCTGCAGTTTTTTATCTAATTAATATAAGTAAAAAAGGAGTTAAATAAATGAGCAAAGATAATTTCAAAGTTTCATTAGATGCACTAAGTACATTAGAAATAATAAAAAATGCACAGACTTCAGAGCTAGTACATGAAGAAATTATAGATGTTGGCAATGGGAAAATGGTAGCTACACTAATATTTGAAAAGTATTTTATAAGAGCAAGTAATAGAGCTGCGCTTATAATTACATTGGACAATATTGATGGAGTTACAGATTTACGAGTAGTTTCTACAGGAAGTTCACAAGGCGTGTTTTTAAATTTTGATTGGGGAGCGGCAGATAGTTTTGTAAGTAGTGTAAGAAAAGCTTTAAAAGACTATATAGTTGAGTAAAAGAAAGGTAGAGAAAGATGGATATAAAAAAGTAAAAGCAAAAAGTGTAGTTGCTTTTCTATTAACTTACATTTGGGAATAATGGCTAGAAATCTTGTAAGGGTAAATAAGATATAAGTAGTATATAAGTATGTAGAGTTAGTAGATAGTAATGGAGGAGAAAAGCAAAATTCAATTGCAGAATGAATATAAATTGGTGGGGTATTCAATGACTAGCTGGATATATAGTAAAAGTAAAGACAATACTTGCAGGTATACACTAGGACTAAAAGGACAAAACATGCTAATATGTTGTGGGATAAATCCAAGCACTGCAAAACCTGATAGTCTAGACAATACAGTTAGAAGAGTAGAAAAGTTCTCAAAAGATAATGGATATGATGGTTATATTATGATAAATGTATATCCACAAATATCAACAAATCCGAAAGAAATACATTCAGATATTGATGAATCCATTCACAAGGAAAATATTAGATGTTTAGACGAACTCTTTATGCATTATCCTAGATCAGATATTTGGGCAGCTTGGGGAACCTTAATAGAAACTAGACCCTATTTTTGTAATGCATTAAGAGAAATAGTTACTTTGTCAAAAAAACACAACTTAAATTGGATACATTTTAATGAGCTAACCAAGGCGAGACATCCTAGGCATCCACTGTATTTAAAATCAGATTCTAAAATATCTAAATTTGATATTGAAGGTTATATTGATGATCGCCTTGCTTCTGTATTATTCTGATATTAGAGTAGAGTTAAGTTATTGGGGAGAATAATGAATCCTGAGAAAACAACTCCACAGAAAATAGATATTTTTGATACCGCAGCGACATATTTATCTTATATGAAAGGCTTGAAAGAAGGGCTTATTGGTGTTGAAAAAACTAGAGAATAAAGATATTAGGGAGTGAAATACAATTTGGAAAAGATAATCATAAGACCTAAAAACTTTATATATTTTTTGGTGTATTTTTTTACAGTTATATTTTGGATAATTGCTATTTCGACGATATATGGATATATATTTAATGCTAAGCAAATAAGCTGGGTTGAAATGTTAGCCTTATTTTTGTGCCTTCTGCTTTTCAGCCAAATGTCGATTCATTTTTTAAGCGTGAAAATTGTATTGGAAGGGAAAACTGTAAGTCTTAATAAATCTCAATGGATAAAAAGAGAAAAGGATGAAAAATTTGAGATAAAGAAGATATTTTTTTACAATGGAGGATATGAGCAAAAGATATTGACTGAGGAATTTCATATTGATAGGCTTGAAAAGTATGGATTTACAAAAGATTTTGAAATTAGTTCTTTTGAAAACTTGCCAATACCACTACCGAGGTATGCTTCTCAAGAAATTGTATTTATAATGGCAGATTCTACAATGCATACATTAAATCCGAGAGCCTACACAAAAGCTAGTGTTAGAAAGATAATAAGTTATATTTCAAATAAATCAGGGTTAATGCCTGTTGGGAAACTTAATGACTTATAATTTATAAATGAAGGCATAAAAAAAGGGTGGGGACTGCAAGGATAGTTACAACTCTAGAATAGAAACTATTCTGTCTGCAGTTTTTAATCTAATTAATATAAGTAAAAAAGGGAGCTGAATGAATGAGCAAAGATAATTTTAAAGTTTCATTGGATGCACTAAGTACACTTGAAATAATAAAAAATGCACAGACTTCAGAGTTAGTACATGAAGAAATTATAGATGTTGGTAATGGGAAAATGGTAGCTACACTAATATTTGAAAAGTATTTTATAAGAGCAAGTAATAGAGCAGCGCTTATAATTACATTGGATAATATTGAGGGAGTTACAGATTTACGAGTAGTTTCTACAGGAAGCTCACAAGGCGTGTTTTTAAATTTTGATTGGGGAGCAGCAGATAGTTTTGTAAGTAGTGTAAGAAAAGCTTTAAAAGACTATATAGTAGAGTAGAAGATAGGTAAAGAAAGATGGATATCAATTATCCTCCAATTAGAACTAGTTTACGAATAAGTTCAAATGTACATATACTGGGTCTCTGACTCAACCTTGTTTATAGCATAATAAAATGTTATAATATTCTAACTATATCACCTAATGCCAATCAATTTCGAATTGGAGGAATTATCATGAGTAGTGGAAAAAACAAGTCGGATAAAATACATTACCATGGGGCAGAGGATCTTTTACCAGATCGGCTACTAAGGTTAAGTATCCCTGGAACTCTTACAAGATTGCAGGAAATCGACCACGAATTAAGTGACCTTCAATTGCAAAAAGATGAGCTGCAGCAGGCACGTACGGACCTGGAATTACTTCTTGAACAGTACACCACCCTCTATGATTCTGCTCCAGCAGGCTATTTAACCTTGAACAGAAGTGGCATGATTTTACAAGTCAATTCGGCAGGTGCTCGTTTATTCGGGGTGGAACGCTCCCAACTTATAAACCAGTATTTCCAGAAGTTTATGTCAGTTGACTCTTATACTAAATATACTTCTTTCCTGGAAGATGTATATAACAATCACTCCCAAGAAATCTTTGAGTTTGAACTGCAAAGACCGGAAGATACGATTATTGTCCATATGGAGGCACGAGAAAACAAAAATGGAGATGCATGCATAGCCACTCTAATAGATGTCACAGCAGAAGAACAGGCAAAATTGCTTCATAAAGAGGAGAATAAATACCGCATAATATATGAAAATATTACTCAGGGTATTGTTCTTTGTAACCATGATGGGAAAGTCGTATCAGCTAACCAAGCGGCTGAAACCATTCTGAATCTAACATTAAATGAAATGGAGACAAGACCATTGGTAGATTTTTTTTCAAATCCTATCCATGAGGATGGCAAAGCTTTTACGGGAAGAAGTCTCCCCTTCATGAAAATTCTTAACTCAAATGAAGCAACGCAAGGATTGACAATGGGTTATAAGTCAAAGAACTCAACCTATTATACTTGGATTGTTGTCTCTGCAATGGCGATGATTATGCCTGATGAAGATGACGTTCAGTTTTTAATTAGTTTTGATGATATCACATCACAGAAAAACTTGGTTTTATACAATACGCTCACCATAAGAGAAAAGCAAGTATTTCAAATGTTGGTTAAGGGTTATGGACGTAAGCAAATTGCGGAAAACTTGGACATAACTCCAAAAACTGTGGATAAGCACAAAGAGAACCTGATGGAAAAGCTTAAGATGTATTCACCTGATGAACTCGTAGATTTTTCCAAACAACTTTAGATGGAGAATCAAGAAGGAATGTAACTACAAATAAAAAACCCGCAGAGCAATCATTCGAGCATTCTGCGGGCATTCTTATCACATCACATTATTTAATAAATCCTTCTCATGTATGAATATTGTCATTTTCCAATAAATTGTTTTCTTTTTATAATATACCTAGAACCTTCAGTATAAATGAAACAACAACGATCACACCAACTATATAAAAAATTGAATTCATAATTTGTACCCCCTTTACTTTCACAGCATTAATTTCTAATATTACCCATTTGTGGATTAATTGTCCTCGTCATTTGGTTTTTCTTGCCACTGATTCAGCTTGTAATTATGTTTTTTTAACTTGGCATGTTTCAATTTTATGAATGTATATCCAGTGGAAGAATCTATACTTCCTACATAATCAGTTTATTAAATAAGATGCGTAGAATACTATTAGCAATTTCTGACTAGGAAGAAAAATCCTCTTTTCCATTAGCTATTAATTTTTAAGAATTGTTAACTATAGAAATCTTGTAATGGTTAAATAGGGTATAAATATTATTGTAGTAATTAGAGTTAGTTTATATTTTTGGAGATCATATCTATATAGATTAGGAGATAGCTTAGATGAGAGAACAATTTGCCTTAATAAGAAAAATATTAATAGTTTCTGTAGTTATAATAATGTTAATGTCATTATTAATAAATACGGATGGTGATTTAACAATGGCAGGGATGACTGACTTAATCAACAGGATGATTAATAAGCCTATTGTTGGTACAGAAGTAGCAGAGCTATCAAAAAATGTTAATTCTAATCTACCTAAAGATATTATGATACATAAAGTGGAGCAACCATCAACTCAAATTGAGTATGAAGCTGAATTTTTAGATATGTTAGATGCAAGAGAATTTAATAGATCATTTAATTATTTTGGTAAGAAAAAAAATAAAACATTTGATGAAGACTATCCAGTGATTACTGATGCCTTGTATTCAATAAGTTCAAAACATCCTGAATATATGGGCTATATAGATGAATTAAATACAACGATTGAAAGTAATGGATTTTTAAGTGAAGTAACAATAGTTTTAATCCCAAGAGCAACTTCTGGAAACAATAAAAGCATTGATGAAATGTTAGATGCATTTGAATTACAAGCAATAAATGTTATGGATAAATTAAAGAATGAAGGCAAGATAAGCGAAACTCAAACTGAAAAACAGAAGGCAAGAGCATTATATACTTGGGTAGTTCAAAACACGAAATATAAAAATGAGAATTCCGTTGAAACATCCTCTGGTTATGGACAGATAATAAATGGAGAGGCAGTTTGTCAAGGTTATGTATCTTCATATAATTACTTGTTAAGATTAGCAGGTATCGAAAACGTAGTAGGGATTAGTGGAGAGGTTGATGGGCAACCTCATATATGGACAGAAGCTATATTAGATGGGAAAAGAACAATAATAGATGTAACATTTGGTGATCCTATGCCGGATAGAGGCGATAAAGTAGATTATAAGTATTTTGATATAAGTGAAATAGAGATGAGGAAAACTCATACTTGGTAGAATACAAGGATCCATATAAATATTGAGTAGTCCCAATGACAAGCAAAAAGTCTTAATCCCTTTTAAAACAAAGGAATCAAGACTTTTTTATCTTTTTTACAAAACATCCTGGAACATCTTAAATTGGTCCATACCAATATTTCCACCAGATAGTAGGAATACTACTTTTTCTTCAGGCTTAAACTCTAATTTACCCTGTAAAACTGCGCCAATAGTTAAACCAGAAGTGATTTCTGCTAGAATCTTGCCACCGTTTAACATAAGGTTTGTACCCTTTAGAATATATTCCTCATCTACAGTAACAATTTTATCCACATTTTTTTGAACTAAGGGGTAGTTTTTTTCTCCAGGGATAAGGGTTGCTGCTCCATCAGCTACAGAAGCAGAATCTGAAGCTAGTCTCACTCTTTTACCTGCTGCAAAGCTTTTAGTATAACGACATGTATTAGTAGGTTCAACTCCAATAACCTGAATATTTGGATTAACTTCCTTAATGGCAGTAGCAATACCACTGATAAGTCCACCACCACCAATAGGTACAACTACAGCATCGACATCAGATAATTGTTCCATGATTTCAAGTCCTATAGTTCCTTGACCTGCCATTACTTCATAATCATCATATGGGGGTATAAATGTCCACCCACGCTCAGCTTGAATTCTTTTTGCGACATCAATACGCTCTGATGGAACAGCGAAAATGACTTCTGCGCCATAGCCACGTATCCCATCGACTTTTATCTTGGGTGCATTATCTGGAACGACTACACAGGCTTTGGTACCCATAGATTTGGCTGCATAGGCTGTAGCCTTGCCATGATTACCAGAAGAAGCTGTAACAACACCTTTTACTAAGTCTTCCTTGGATAAAGTTAATAATTTATTCATTGCGCCTCTAAGTTTAAAGGCATTAGTCTTTTGCATATTTTCACATTTTACATACACTTGGCATCCTAACTGATCATCTAAATTAGGGATATGTAACAAGGGCGTTTGGTAAATATAAGGTGTTATTCTTTCCTTAGCCTGACGAATCATTTCAATAGTTAACATATACTCTTCCTCCTATTTTGTGTTTTATAAATTAAGAATACCATAGTATGGAATAGTAGTAAAACTATTACTTTAACTATATAATATTATTATTGATGAATTAATTTGATTAGTCATTAGTAATAGACGTAATAACGCAAAAATTTAGCTGAATTGTATTAATAGAAATATCATTACTGTGTACAAACCATATAAAGAGAGGTGCAGAATTTGATTACAAAAGTATACGAAAACATTTATATGATAGAAGTAGTATTACCTAATAATCCTTTAAAAGCATTGAATTCTTATGTAATAAAGGGAGAGGACAAGTCTCTAATAATAGATACGGGTTTCAATAAAAAAGAGTGTAAAGAGTCATTGTTTAAGGGATTAAAAGAATTAAATGTTGATATTAAAAATACAGAATTATTTATAACACATCTACATGCAGATCATTCAGGTATGGTAAATTTATTTGAAGAAGCGGGAGTTACCATATACTCAGGCCAAGTTGATGGAAAGATAATAAATGAATTGACTAGAGAATCTTATTGGGAAAAATTTAATGACTTTAAGGTCTTATTTGCTTTGGATAAAGATATTACTTCTTACAAGGAACATCCAGGCTATATTTATGCTTTAAATTCACCTGTAGAATTTACTTATGTAAATGAAGGAGACAAAATAGAGATTGCAGATTATGTATTTGAAGTAGTTTCTATTCCAGGGCATACACCAGGTCAGATGGGTTTGTATGAGAAAAAGCATAAATTGTTCTTTGGAGGAGATCATATATTAGATAGCATTACTCCAAACGTTGGTTTTGGGGGACTTGAAGAGGATCTTTTAGGAATATATTTTAATAGTTTGGCTAAAATTTATGCTTTTGATATAGATTATTTATTTCCTTCTCACAGAAATATTATAAGAGACCATAAAAAAAGAATTGATGAATTATTATTACACCACAAGGAAAGATTAAATGAAGTATTAAAAGTGTTAGAAGAAGGCGAGCTTACTGTAAGGGATATTGCATCCAAGATGAGTTGGAGAATTAGGGCGAAAAATTGGGATGGATTTCCAGGGCCTCAAAAGTGGTTTGCATCAGAGGAGGCTATGTCTCATTTACAACATTTGTATTTTATTGGGAAGATAGATAGAGAATTAAGAGATGGAAGATTTTATTTCAGGCTAAAATAACTTGGGAAGATGCTTATTTGATGAATACTAAAGTACTAAACACACAATAACGAGTGTAGAGGGTTAATAAAAAATACGAGTGAAAAAAATCAAGTATTTATAGTGAGGATACTGGATAATTCTTGGTTAGTTGTTGTATATACACTGATAAAATGTTGTGATAACAGTGTAAATTGAACAAAAAAGTAGGGTATATGTGGACTATAAGGAGAAGATTACTAAATATCTAAAAAAAGGGGATTATGTTTCAATTAATAAGGATGAGGAGGGGTTTTCATGGACGCGAATGCTTTTATTAAACCACCGAAAAAAATTCCGTTTTATTTAAAGTTTGGCATGGCTATTTCAAAAAGGGTTACAAAGAAAGACTTATTGGTTCCAAAACTTTTAGCTTGGTATCCAAAGGTTGCTATTAGTTCCGCAGTTTTAGAGTCCTTGGTAGCACATGGCAATAAGGATTTAAATGAACGAATTCTAAAACTAGTTAGAATACAAGCATCAATGAGCGTAGCTTGCCCATTCTGCATCGATATGAATTCCTTTGAGTATGAAAAGAGCGGTATCTCTGAAGACGAAATGCAGGTATTAGCTGGAAGGGCTGGGTTTGATCAGGTTAATACATTTTCTACAAGAGAAATATTGGCGATAGAATATACAAAACTTATTTCTCAAACGCCAGTTATTATACCAATAGAATTCATTGAAAAAGTGAAATCTGAATTTAGCGAACGTGAAATTGTTATATTATCGAGTACTGCTGCACAGGTGAATTATTGGGCAAGAATGATAAAAGCATTAGGGGTACCTCCAGCAGGATTTTCAAATAAATGTGATTTTTGAAATGATTTAAAAGGGAGTAGATTAAACAATGAATATTCAAATTTATGGAGCTAGTAAATGTTTTGATACTAAAAAGACAGAAAGATACTTTAAGGAAAGAAAGATAAAATACCAATATATAGATTTGTTCAGATACGGTTTAAGTAAAGGTGAATTTGAAAATGTTAAGAATTCAGTAGGCTTAAGTAGTCTAATAAATTCCAAAGCCAAAGACTATGAAAAACTAAACCTCCACCAGATAAGAGGAAACAGTGTTAGAGAAGAGATAGTTTTAAAAAATCCTAAACTGTTGAATACTCCTATAGTAAGGAATGGAAAGCAAGCGACTGTAGGCTATAAACCTGAAGTTTGGAAGGATTGGGAATAGAAGAATACTTAAAAACATAGATTAATTTTGGAACAACATTTAAAAAACTTACCCTTAGAAGCATAAAAATGGTATCATAGTACAGGGAGGGATTATATGCCAAAAAATTATACGAAAATAATGATTGTGGTAATAATAGTAGGGTTATTCCTAGTGCTCGGTAGTACTAGCTTTTATACAGTTGACCAGACGGAATATGCTGTGTTAGTAACATTTGGAAAACCTAGTAGCGCAATTGTATCACCAGGACTTAGATTTAAGTTGCCGTATCCTATACAAACAGTGAAGGTTGTATCAAGAGAAACCTTTTCACTTACTCTAGGATATGAAGACAAAACAGAAGGTACAGTAGTTAGGGAACAAGAAGCAAAAATGATCACAGGGGATGAGAATATTATCCTAGCAGATTTAGAAGTTCAATGGCAAGTAATTGATCCAATAGCATTTCTCTATAACGCTGAGGATCCTGTAGATATCTTAAAAAATGCTACTTCTTCTACATTAAGAGGGGTTATTGGTAGTTCACTTGTAGATGATGCACTAACAGATGGGCGTACTCGTATTATGAATGATATACGAGATACTTTAGTAGAAATGGTAGATTCATATGATATTGGAATTGCAATTAGAAATGTAAACTTACAAGATGTTGACCTTCCTACTGAAGAAGTTAGTGATGCTTTTAAGAAAGTTGCTTCAGCACGTGAGGAAAGAGTTACAAAAATAAATGAAGCTAATCGTTATAAAAACGAAAAAATTAATACTGCAGAAGGACAAAAAGCAGCGTTAATTTCTAAGGCAGAAGGGGTTAAAGTAAGCCGAATTGAACAAGCGCGTGGAGATGTTGCCCAGTTTGATGCAATTTATTCGGAATATATAAATAATAAGGAGATTACAAGCGATCGTCTTATGATTGAAACACTAGAACGAGTTTTACCAAAGGTTCAAATTTATATTATGCAAGAAAACGAAGGATCAAACACAGTAAAATACTTACCTCTGGAACAAATAACAAAAGGAGGTAGTGATAGTGAATGAGTTAAGAGAATTATTTAAAAAGTTACTAGCTGAATTTAAAGCAAATAACCCTAAGGGAGAAACAACAAATCAAGATATTGGACCAGAACGTCCGGATCCTTTTGAAGGGATATCAAAACTTCTTCCAATATTGCTTATAATAATTCTTGTAGGATTATTTGTAAAAAACAATTTATACATTGTTGCAATAGATGAATATGTAATAGTTCGTCAATTTGGAGAAATTGTTAAAGTAGAAGATTTACCAGGACTTAGAGTGAAAGTACCTTTTGTACAAACTATAACTAAATTACCAAAGAAAATTTTAATCTATGATGTACCACCTGCAGAAATTAATACCTTAGATAAAAAAAGAATGATGGTAGATTATTATAGTCTTTGGAGAGTAACAGACCCAATACAAATGATTGAATCTTTGAGAACTCTTGACGCAGCCGAAAGTAGACTAGGAGATATTGTTTATTCAAGCATTCGAACAGAACTTGGTAAAATGAACTACGGAGATATTATAAATGATAAAAAAGATAGCCGTGGTGGATTAGATGAAATTGTAAATGAACAAGTAAATGAAACACTAGATCGTAATTTAAGTGGTATAGAACTTGTAGATATTAAAATGAAACGAGTAGACCTTCCCGCATCTAATGAAGAGTCAGTATATCAAAGAATGATTTCAGAACGTGAAAGTACAGCACAGGAATACTTGTCACAAGGTGATGCAGAAGCATTAAAGATAGTTGCCGAAACAGATAGACAAGTAGCAGAAACCCTATCTAAAGCAGATGCAGATGCAAGGACTATTGAAGCAGAAGGAGAGAAGGAAGCAGCTAGAATTTATAACTTGTCTTATAGCAAGGATGCTGAATTCTTCAATATGTACCGATCACTAGAATCTTATAAAACAACTATAAATGGTGAAACAGTTATGATATTACCATTAGAGTCACCATATTTGAAATATTTAGTAGGACGTTAGATCAAAAATAGATGAGAACACTTAATTGTGTTCTTATTTTTATTGTGGGTGTTTCAAAGTGTACTATAAAAATATCTCTAAAAAGATGACAAGTTAAATCTTAAAAGGTATACTATTTATATTAATAAACTAGAGAATAAATTGAATTATTAAACATAGGAGGTTGCTGATGGAGAAAGAATTAATATTAGTTCTTGATTTTGGAGGACAATATAACCAGTTGATTGCAAGAAGAGTTAGAGATTTAAACGTTTATTGTGAAGTAATTCCATATACTACACCACTTAATAAAATTAAAGAGATGGAACCAAAGGGAATTATATTTACAGGTGGACCAAATAGTGTTTATGCCGAAGGAGCTCCATCAATTGATAAAGAAATATACGATTTAGGAATTCCAATATTAGGAATCTGCTATGGAGCTCAGTTAATGTCATATTCTTTAGGTGGAAATGTCCAACCAGCTAAAAAAAGAGAATATGGAAAAACAGCACTAAAAGTAGGAGAATCAGTTTTATTTATAGGCGTAAAAAAAGAATCTACTACTTGGATGAGTCATACTGACTATGTAGAAAAGCTTGCAGATGGATTCCATACAACTGCAACAACAGAAACTTGTCCAACGGCCGCTTTTGAAAATTCAGAAAAAGCATTATATGCGGTTCAATTTCATCCAGAGGTAGCACATAGTGAAGAAGGAAATAAGGTAATATCTAACTTTCTATTCCAAATAGCAGGATGCAGTGGAGATTGGAAGATGGATGAGTTTGTCGAAACTTCAATAAAAGCTTTAAAAGAAAAAATTGGCGATAAAAAAGTTCTTTGCGCTCTTTCAGGTGGAGTAGATTCATCAGTTGCAGCAGTTATGATAGGAAAAGCAGTTGGAAAGCAGCTTACCTGTATATTTGTTGATCATGGACTGATGAGAAAAGATGAAGGTGATCAAGTTGAAGAAGTATTTACAAATGATTATGACCTTAACTTTATAAGGGTAAATGCTCAACAAAGATTCTACGATAAGTTAAAAGGGGTAAGTGATCCAGAAACCAAAAGAAAGATTATCGGAGAAGAATTTATTAGAGTATTTGAAGAAGAAGCCAAAAAAATTGGTACAGTAGACTACCTTGTACAAGGAACTATTTATCCAGATGTTATAGAAAGTGGAGTTGGCGATTCAGCAGTAATCAAAAGTCACCACAACGTTGGAGGACTACCTGATTATGTCGATTTTAAGGAGATTATAGAACCTCTAAGAGATTTATTCAAGGATGAGGTACGGAAGGCTGGCTTAGAGTTAGGACTGCCGACAGAGCTTGTGATGAGACAACCATTCCCAGGACCAGGACTAGCAATTAGAATAATTGGAGATGTAACAGAAGAAAAAGTAAAGATACTTCAAGAAGCAGATTATGTATTTAGAAGAGAGATAAAAAATGCAGGTATAGATCAAGATTTAAATCAATATTTTGCAGTTTTAACAAATCTCAAAAGTGTTGGAGTAATGGGAGATGGAAGAACCTATGACTTTACCCTAGCTCTAAGAGCAGTAACAACAATAGACTTTATGACAGCAGAATTTGCACATATCCCATGGGACATACTAGGCGATATATCATCAAAGATAGTAAATGAAGTAGGCTCAATAAATAGAATAGTATACGATATAACAAATAAACCACCAGCAACAATTGAGTGGGAGTAGTACCCAATTTGTTAAGCTCGTAGGGCGTAAACAAATTGTAGGTACTACCCCTGTCAGGGTTGGCGAGTCTTATAGCGACTGATAAGGAGCTATAAGACCGCAACCTACGGCGTGGAATGATTTTCCATTTTATCCTCAGTCATTCTGAGTGTTATACAGTATTTGAGAAGAGGGCTAATTATTCCTCTTCTTTTTATTATCTGAATTTTGTTTAAAAAATAGCACTATTTTAGTAATTTTGTAGTTGCAAAGAAAACTATTCAATGATAAAATGCACTTAAAGATACGCTTTTAAAAATACAAGCGGACAATGGGGTGCGAAATATGAGAAATATTAATATAATAAAAGAAACATTTAATAAGCATGGAGGCATTTTAAAAGCATCAGAATTAAATGTTTTAGGATTGTCTAGTAGACAAATAAAAAGGTTGATTGAAGATAATATAATTACTAGAATTAAACATGGTTTTTATGAATTAACAAACTATTTCCCGAGAGAAGAAGTTATTATAGCTAGACTTTTTCCAGACGCTGTAATATTTTTAGAAAGTGCAATGATGGAATATGGATATACAGATAGGATACCATCTGCCTGGCAAATTGCAGTTAATAAAGATAGCAATAAGAAACAATATGAAATAGAATATCCATTTATCGAACCATATTATTTAGAGCCTAAATTTATAGAGAATGGAATAAATATAATAGAGATAGATGGTGTTAAAGTTAGAATATATGACAGAGATAGAACCATATGTGATACTCTGCGTTATGAGAACAAGCTTGAAGAGGAAGTATTTACTAATGCAATCAAAAATTATATAAAAGATCCAAAGAAAAATGTAAGAAATCTTTATGAATATGCAGAAATATTTAATATTAAAAACAAAGTACAAACTTATCTAGGGGTGTGGTTATAATAAAAAATATAGAAGCATCAGTACTAGAAAAGCTAAAAAACAAATCAAAAAAGGAAAACATACCATTACAACAATTATTAAATTTATTCTGTCAGGAAGAATTTATCAGAAGGCTTTCAAAGTCACCACATAATAAAAATCTTATTCTTAAAGGAGGGTTTTTATTATATGCTATTAGTAATTTTACTACTAGAGCAACTATAGATGCTGATTATCTTTTAAGGAACTATTCGAATGACATGCAATCTATAGGAAAATTGATAGAAGAGATTATAGTGATTCCTAGTAAAAATGAATTTATTAAATTAGAAATAAAAAACATGGAATTAATTAATGAAATCAAAGAGTATCATGGTATAAGAGCGAACCTTATAGGAAGTATAGGAAGAACTAGGACACCATTTAGTATAGATTTTGGAGTTGGTGACGTTATAATACCATCAGCAATAGAAAGAACTTTGCCAGTTTTACTTCCAGAATTTGATAAGCCAACACTTTTAACTTATTCCTTGGAGTCTATAATAGCAGAGAAACTTGATTCAATTATTTCTTTAATGGAAGCTTCTGGTCGTATGAAAGATTTTTATGACATATATTATTTAGCAACAACTTTTAATTTTGAAGGTGTAAAACTTCAAGAAGCAATATATGAAACTTTAGCTAATAGAGGTACATCTCATGAAGATGATTCTATTATTATTATTAAAAGATTAACTGAGGATAAAGAAATTCAAAAGAGATGGGATAATTTTTGTAAAAAAATATTAAAATATGAGCTTGATTTTAATAATGTTGTAGATATAATAATTGATTTTATATTTCCGCCTTACGATGCGATGATTAAAGGAAATGAATTATTTAAGAAATGGAGCTATCAAGACAAAAAGTATATTTAGTGGGAAACCAAATGGAAGAACTAAACTATTAAAAAGATTTATGGAGATATTAGACTTTGTGGAATCATTTTAAAAACGACAATAGAAATGATGAAAATTTATTTGAAAAAGAAAAAACTTTCAATAAAAATGATATTAAAAGAGGTATAGAAATGTTAGCATTTTAGAACCTCGGTAAACCCTTAAGGTTATAAAATGGTTCTAAAAACTTTTAAAAACAGAATAATAATTGATATTTATGAGAAACAAAATTTTAACCATTGAAAAAATACACATTGTAAAATATAATGATTGTATAAATGTAGAGCTATAAGTCCGCAATCTACGGCGTGGAGTAACAATAAAGTATTGGGTCGATCCCAATACTTTGTTCCATTTCATGAAGTGAGAGTTTAGGGCGTAAACAAATTATGTAATACATATGGCGATAAATAATAAAATGGAATTGAATTGGAGAGGAGATAAAATGACAAAATATATTTTTGTTTCCGGCGGGGTTGTTTCGGGGTTAGGAAAAGGAATTACTGCTGCGTCACTAGGGAGATTACTTAAGGCAAGAGGATTAAAAGTTGCTGCACAGAAGTTGGATCCTTACATAAATGTTGATCCTGGAACTATGAGTCCATATCAGCATGGTGAAGTTTTTGTTACAGAAGATGGAGCTGAGACCGATCTGGATTTGGGTCACTATGAGCGTTTTATAGATGAAAATCTTAACAAGTATTCAAATCTGACAACTGGAAGAGTATATGCAAATGTTATAGAAAAAGAACGTCGTGGAGAATACCTTGGCAATACTGTACAAGTTATTCCGCATATTACTAACGAAATCAAAAAATTTATATATAATGTGGGAAAGAATTCTAATGCAGATATAGTTATTACGGAGATTGGTGGCACTACGGGAGATATCGAGAGTCAGCCCTTTCTTGAGGCGATTCGCCAGGTTGGTCAAGAGGTAGGAGTGGATAATTCTCTATATATTCATGTAACATTGGTACCCTTTCTTAAGGCATCCGGAGAGCACAAATCGAAGCCTACACAACATTCTGTTAAGGAACTACAAGGAGCAGGTATAAACCCGGATATTATTGTGCTACGATGTGATGAACCGATAGAAGATGAGTTTATTTTTCAAAAAATTTCAGATTTTTGCAACGTAAAATTGGATTGTGTTATTGAAAATGTGACTTTGCCTATTCTTTATGAAGCTCCGCTTATGCTGGAGAAAAATAAATTTTCAACAGTTGTTTGTCGCGAATTGAATATCAATGCGCCGGCTCCAGATCTTAGCGAATGGAATGAGCTAGTAACAAAGATAAAGAGCAGAAAAAAGAATGTTAAAATTGCCTTAGTTGGTAAATATGTTCAACTTCACGATGCATATTTATCTGTTACGGAAGCAATGCGTCACGCTGGTTATGCTCTTGGCGCATGTGTGGAAATAGAATGGATAGATTCGGAGACTGTGACTGCTGAGAATTCAGACCAGCTTTTTGCGGGGGTAGATGGTATCCTTGTTCCTGGTGGCTTTGGTAATCGAGGTATAGATGGAAAGCAGTTGGCCGTTAAATATGCACGTGAACACAAAAAACCTTTCCTTGGGCTTTGTCTAGGAATGCAGGTAGCTGTTATCGAATATGCAAGGAATGTTTTGGGCTGGGAGGATGCTGATTCAGGAGAATTTTCAGAGACTTCAACTCATAAAGTTATAGATTTTATACCAGGTCAGTATGAGGATATTGACAAAGGTGGCACACTTCGTTTGGGAAGTTGGCCATGTATTATTACACCAGGTACAATGATGGAGCATTGCTATGGAAAAACCGAAATAGCAGAACGCCACCGTCATCGTTATGAACTAAACAATTTATTCAGAGATGATTTCACCAGAGCAGGAATGGTTCTTTCCGGAACTTCGCCAGATGGTAGGTTAGTTGAAACTATTGAGCTTCGTGAAAGTCCGTTTTTCGTTGGTGTACAGTACCACCCAGAATTCAAGAGCCGTCCCAATAGACCACATCCACTTTTTGTTGGTTTTATCGAGGCTTCAATATCAGAACATGAAAGAAGATTTGAAAAATCTGTGGAATAGTTGGTTTTTTCGGCTCCAATTATTTTATGTAATATTATTTGGACGAATATGTTCTATTAAGGGTAGAATATAATTATAATTAATTAGTTTCTAATGTAATTTTAATGTTGTTCAAATGGCCTTCACATCTTTAGTTGGTATGATGACTATAATAAGAAAAGGAGGTAATAAAAATGATTACAATGGAGCAAGTTGAAAAACTTAGGGAAAAAACTGGCATTACTTATGAAGAGGCAAAAAAAGTTTTAGAACAAACAGATGGAGATCTATTGGAGGCTTTGATTTTACTTGAACGAGAAAATAAAGTTAAGCCCCCTAGTGGTGGTGGAACATATAACTCCAATGAAGAAACTAAACAGGAAAGCAGTGAAAAATCACAAAATGAAGGAAGCAAGAAAAAGGCAAAGGCAAAACAGAAAGAAGATAGTCTGTCTTTTGGAGAATTAGTAGGAAGTTTTTTCAATTGGATGGGTAAAGCATTTAACAAGGGAAATGCCAACGATTTTGAAGTTAATAAGGATGGTAAAAATGTAATAAGGTTACCTCTAACTGTACTTGTATTGTTACTAATTTTCACATTTTGGTTTGTGATTCCACTAATGATAATCGGCTTGATATTTGGATTTCGTTATAGTTTTTCTGGACCGGATCTTGAAAAAACAAAGGTGAACAAAGCGATGGATACAGTTACTGATGTTACCATGAAAGCTGTGGATTCTGTAGTAGATGCGGCAGGGAGCTTTTCCAGAGATATAAAAAAGGGTAAGGGTGAAGAAGTCAATGAAAAAGAATCGGATTCTGATCATTGAAGATGAAGAAAAGATTGCTAGGTTTGTAGAATTGGAGTTAGGCTACGAGGGTTATGAAGTTGAAAAGGCATTAGATGGAAGGGACGGGCTTGAGTTATTCAAAGCTCGCCCCTTTGACTTGATTCTATTGGACATAATGTTGCCTGGACTAAATGGAATTGAAGTACTTAGACGGATACGCCAGTTTTCCAGTGTACCGATTATACTTTTAACAGCTAGAGATACTGTTGTCGATAAAGTGGCGGGTTTGGATGGTGGCGCAGATGATTACATCACAAAGCCTTTTGCCATCGAGGAACTATTGGCAAGAATTAGAGTTTTACTTAGAAGCAAAACAAGCAGCACTGATAATCAAATGAATTCCCATTCTCTTGCAGTAGGAGAGTTGCGTCTGGATCCTGAAAGAAGGGAGTGTTGGATGGGAAGCGAAGCGCTTGATTTGACAAAAAAAGAATTTGATCTTTTGCAATGCTTATTGGAGAATAAAAATATTGTCATGAAGCGAGAAATTCTATTGGATAAAATATGGGGATATGATTTTGCTGGTGAAACCAACGCAATTGATGTATACATACGCTATTTACGTATTAAAATAGAGGAGCCTTACCAAGAAAAAATTATTCATACCGTGCGTGGTGTAGGGTATGTGATACGGGATGAGAAATAATGAGAAACCATTCAAGTAAATCTAACAAGACACTATCAGAGAAAGTGCGTTCATCATTGGGGCTGAAATTGAATGTGAAGATGACTGGAATGCTATTGTCATCTTTTTTGGCTATCAATTTGTTTGTCAGCATACTTTTTTTTGGAGTGGTGATTTGGAAGGTTGAAGATAGCGCCCAGAGATATCTAAATATTTATGATATTACTCAGTTTAATTCTGAGACACCTATGATAGAAGGTCTTGGATATCAAATTCAACAAATTGAGGAAATAAATAGAGGCATACAGTTTCCAGAACCCTTGCAGCGGATAATGGCATTAGAAGCTGAAGATACCCACAGATGGATGATAACACCCAAATTATTTCCATGGGTTAGGTTAGGAGATAGAATGGCAGGTACATTTTATTATACTGCCTTTACCCAAGACGGAAGCATCTATCAAATATCTTACAGTATGGGAACAGATATTAGGATTTACTTAAGTTTGTTGCTTGTTGTACTGGCATTTGAATTAGTATATTTGCTAAGCAGCCTTGGCAAAAACACTAGAGTATTGCGCAAAGTCTTAAGGCCTTTGACCAATCTGGCAGAAACAGCACAAATTCTTCAAAAGGATATGGGAGGTTATGCTCAAGGTTCTGACCTGAAAAATCTAGCGGGAGCTCTTGGTGATATCGATGTAGACCAGCTAGACCGAAGGATTGCTGTTGATAGTACTCAGCATGAGCTGAAAGATTTGGCAACTGCTATCAATGATATGTTGAACCGAATAAATAAATCTTATCAGACTCAAGTACGTTTTGTTTCGGATGCTTCTCATGAGCTTAGAACCCCGATTTCAGTGATCCAAGGATATATCAATCTTCTTGATAGATGGGGTAAACAGGATGAAAAGGTTATGCAGGAGTCTATAGATGCAATAAAAGGTGAGACAGACAATATGAAAAATCTTGTGGAACAGTTACTTTTTCTTGCTAGAGGCGATAATGAAACGATTCAATTACAACTTCAAAATTTTGATATATGTGTAACAGTAGAAGAAATTATTAGAGAAGCAAGACTCATAGACCCTAATCATATTTTCCAGTTAAAGCTACCTGCAAGTGCTGAATTCACAGGAGATAAACAGCTGCTTAAACAGGCTATTCGCATTTTGGTGGATAACAGCATCAAGTATACACCAGTAGGAGAAACTATAAAATTAAGTGTTTTTACTGAAAAGAATCAAGTTAGTATTCGAGTCCAGGACAATGGTATAGGAATAGAACCTGAAGATCTGTCTCACATCTTTGACCGCTTTTATCGTTCTGATGAATCAAGGGCGCGGAAAACAGGTGGTGCGGGATTGGGTTTAGCGATAGCAAAGTGGATCGTCGAACGGCATAATGGGCATTTTCAAGTTATGAGCAGAGTTGATATTGGCACCAGAACTACTATTGTATTGCCCCTAAGGGAATAATTAAGAATAGAAAAAAGAACAAGGGTACAAGGATCACTATTTTAGTGGTCTTTTTTTTGTACCCTTGCCCTTGCATAAAATAACTATTTACTTTCTCGAGATATTTTACATACTCTTTACACTGCCATCATAGAACCTTAATGGTGTCCTGTTATCCTAAGAATGAAGATAAAAAAGAACATAACTTAAGGAGGATATTAAATTGAAGAGTTCAAAAAAATTGTTTTTATTGGTGTTTGCAATGATGCTTACATTTACATTGACAGCATGTGGTGGAGGAGAAGCTACGGTGACAGAGAATCCACCAGCAGAAGAACCAGCAGTAGAAGAAGCAGCAGCAGTAGAACTTGAAGGACCAGTAATAGTTGATGGATCAGGAACAGTATATCCCTTGATGGCTCATATAGCAGAAGAGTATATGACAACTGAAGAATCAGGAGTAAGTGTCCAAGTTGGTAGAGCAGGATCGAGCGCAGGATTCAAGAAATTCATTCCTGGTGAAACAGATTTTTCAGATGCATCTAGAAAAATAAAAGATGAAGAAATAGCTCAGCTTGAGGGAAATGGGTTGATGTTTGGAGAAGACATAATGGAAATCAAGCTAGCCTATGATGGACTTACAATGGTAATTAACAATAACAACGATTGGGCAACTGAAATGACAGCTGATGAAATAGTGAATATGTATATATCTGGTAAATACAGTGCAGATGATGTAGTTCTCTGGTCAGATATTAGACCTGAATGGCCAGCAGAGGAAATAAATTTTTACGGACCAAATGAGAATCACGGAACATTTGAATTTTTCTATGAAACAATTCTTGATGAGCAGGACATGGTTAAAACTGCAAGTCTACAGCAAGAATACTCAACGCTTGTTGACTTAGTATCAAATGACAAGTATGCAATAGCATTCTTTGGATATGGGTATTATGCAAGCAACACTGATAAACTACAAGCAGTAAATATAGATTTCGGAAACGGACCTGTTGGACCTGCACTTGAGACAATAGGAGAAGACCTTCCATATGCAGGGTTCACAAGATTAGTATATACTTACCTAAATCTTGATTATGCAAAGGAAAGACCACAGGTACTTGATTATGCAATGTATGTAGTATCACCAGAAGGTGCAGCGAAACTTGCAGGTGAAAATGGATTTGCACCACTTCCATCAGAAGTATATGCAGAGTACTATCAACAACTTGAAGCATTGAAATAAAAGAATGAATATGACTGTGAGAGAGTGACATCTCACAGTCATTCAGTTGGATTCATATAGATCAGGGGAGATAAGTATGGAAAAAAATAACGTAAGAGAAATTATCCAGAATAATATAAGAAAAAAGAATCACTTTTCAGACAAGGTCATGCCTAAGTTCTTTTTAGTTATGGCTTTTATATCCGTAATTACTACCTTTGGAATAGTATATACATTAATATTTGATTCAATTAAGTTTTTTTCACAGGTACCAATAAGAGAGGTATTTTCAACAAATCTAAATCCTTTGTCGAAGACTCCCTCTTTTGGTTTCCTGCCCCTTATAAATGCTACGTTTTTAACTACAATAATTGCAATGCTTGTAGCTGTACCTATTGGTATGGCTGCTGCAATATATTTAAGTCAGTTTGCATCGAGTAAGTTAAGAAAGGTATTGAAACCTATACTTGAAGTTTTAGCAGGGATACCAACCATAGTATATGGTTTTTTCGCTTATTCATTTGTGACCCCACTGTTGATGAAATTAATTCCTTCTTTGGGGGCAAAAAATGCCCTCAGTCCTGGAATTGTAATGGGGATTATGATAATACCCATGGTTGCATCCCTATCAGAGGATGCAATGAATGCTGTTCCTGAAATTATGAAAGATGGAGCTTTGGGTCTTGGCTCAACTAAGCTTGAAACTACACTGAAAGTAATAATACCTGCTTCAATATCAGGAATAGCTGCTTCCATTGTACTTGCAATATCAAGAGCTATAGGTGAAACGATGATTGTTACCATAGCAAGTGGTAGTTCAAAGAACTTCACCTTCGATATAACCCAGTCAATGCAGACGATGACAGCATACATTGTAGAGTTTACCAGCGGTGATGCAGGCAGTGGGACAGTGGGTTATTATAGCTTGTACGCAGTTGGATTAATTCTTTTTACATTTACATTGCTTATGAATCTTATTGCTCAGTATATTTCAAGGAAATATAGGGAGGAATATTAATGAATGAGAAAATAAATGAACTTGAAAAAAAACAGGCAAGGTTCGATAAAGATAGAATAGCATGGCGTATAGGACTTAATAATTTTGCAAAGAACCTGTTCTCACTTTCAACTATTTTTGCTGTTGTAGTACTAGGAATACTTCTTTACCAGATTGTGGCAGAGAGTATAGGATGGTTGGACTGGAAATTTTTGACTAGTAACCTGTCAATATTCCCTGAAAAAGCAGGAATAAAGGGTGCGATTATAGGGACTCTCTTTCTCATGATGATAGTAATACCTGTAACTCTTATATTAGGTGTTTCAACAGCTATTTATCTTGAAGAGTACGCAACTGAAGGGAAATTACAGAGGCTAGTAAAGGTAAATATTTCAAATCTTGCCAGTGTACCTTCGGTTATATTTGGGCTTCTGGGATTGACAGTATTTTCGAGGATGCTAGGGCTTGGCTCAAGTATTCTTGCAGGAGGACTTACAATGTCACTCCTAGTTTTACCAATAGTAGTTGTAGCTTCTCAGGAGGCGTTGAGAGCAGTACCGGGATTTCTGAGGGAAGCATCCTTTGGGATGGGTGCAGATAAGTGGACTACCATTTGGAGGGTTGTATTGCCAGTTTCAATCCCAGGCATTTTGACCGGGGCAATCCTTGCGATTTCAAGGGCAATAGGCGAGACAGCTCCTTTAGTAGTACTTGGAATTCCAACTTTGATAATGAAAATACCCACTGGAGTTATGGATGATTTTACTGTAATGCCTATACAGATTTATTACTGGACCCTGGATACAGTATTGACACCTGAGTATGCTTATCTTGCATCAGCGACAATTGTTGTGCTACTTTTGACATTGTTTATGCTTAATTTAGTGGCTATAATAATAAGAAATAAATTTCAGAAAACATTTTAATTGGGGGAAAAGATTGTGAGAAGTACAAATGAAGATCTAAATAAATATGTATATGATATAAGGGGACTCAATCTCTGGTATGGAGATAAGCAAGCCTTAATAGATATAAATATGGGTATTGAAAAGAATGAAATTACTGCCATAATCGGACCATCAGGCTGTGGCAAGTCTACTTTTGTAAAAACACTTAACCGTATGATTGAGAGTATACCTATTGTAAGAACTGAGGGAGAAATCCTGTATCATGGTCATGATATTTTCGGATCTCATATGATGGTAGAGGAGCTTAGAACTAGAGTTGGTATGGTATTTCAAAAGCCAAACCCTTTTCCAAAGTCTATTTTTGAGAATGTAGTATATGGCCCAAAGATTCATGGTGTTAAGGATAAGAGAACTCTTATGGAGATTGCTGAGCAAAGTCTAAAAAGGGCTGCACTATGGGATGAAGTAAAGGATAGATTGTCCGACAATGCTTATGGACTATCAGGTGGGCAGCAACAACGACTGTGTATTGCAAGGACAATGGCAGTAAGCCCTGAGGTTATACTCATGGATGAACCAACATCTGCTTTGGATCCTGTTGCAACAATGAGGATTGAGGAATTGATGGAGGATTTAAAGAAGGAATTCACTGTAATTATTGTTACACACAATATGCAACAGGCTGCAAGGATTTCAGATAAAACAGCTTTTTTCCTAAGTGGCCAACTGATTGAATTTGATATGACGAATAAAATATTCAGCAATCCTCATGATAAGAGAACTGAGGATTATATAACAGGTAGATTTGGCTAAAAAGATACATTTCTTATGAGGAAGTTTATATAAACATCTTATCTTACAAGCTTTAAAAGGAGCTTGTATTTAGGTATGTCCATTTATTCTAAAAGATTAAAAAGCACAGTTTAGATGCTTGACACCATACTTAATATTTAAACAGTCAATAGTTGATCTAAAAACAATAAATATTTTTAATAAGGGTATAATACTAATATAAATAGGTTGAAATAATCAAAATTATATTGTAATTGGACCAATTGAATATTAAGAAAGGAAAATCAAATGAAAAAACTAATTATATGTCCAAAAGAATCTGGGAATACATATGATGTATGCAGTTATGTATCAAGTAATTCAGATTTTGAGCTTAAAGTTGTAAGCAAAACAACAAAGTATGATCTACCTTATTATGATGTAATTATATTGTCTTCAGGTGTATATGGTAATTATGTTCATAAAAATATTTCAGCATGGATAAATAGTATTGAAAAAAACGCTATCAATCCGAACACAAAATTCTATATATTTTTAACATGGTTTGGCAGGGGAAACTCTGACAGGGCTACTTATAATGAAGTAAAGCAATTATTGGGAGAAAAAGGCATAAAACTTGAAGATAATTATATGAAATGTTTTGGTAAAGGTATGGGACTGATTAGACTTTCTCATCCAAATGAAGAAGATTATAAAAATGTTTTGTTATGGGTAAATGAACTATAAACAGTTTGTGAATAAAGGACAAAGGTAAAAGTAAGAGGTGATTTTAAATGACTAAAAAACTTTTATCAGGAATTTTGGGTGGATTTTTAGGTTTGATAGTTGGTGCTATTGGTGGAGGGTATCTGGGATTAGTTGTGGGTGGAACTTTTTTAGGAAGTTTTGACATCTATGATCATATTGGCCTAGAAGGATACGAATTAGCTGCCTATGTAGGAGCTATTATTGGTGCGGTTGTTATGATAATAGTGGGAATAAAAATCGCACTAGGAATTGTTGAGCGGAAGAGCTCATAATTCTGCTTGTAAAAAATATCAATTAGAAAAGGAGACATATATAAATGGATGCAATATTAAACAGAAAAAGTATAAGAAAATACAAGGACCTAAAGATAAGTGAGGAGATTGTTGAGGACTTATTGAGGGCAGGTATGCAGGCACCTTCAGCGGGAAATGGACAGCCTTGGGAATTCATTGTTTTAAGGGATAAAAAGATTATGAAAAAGATAACAAAGATACATCCATATTCACAAATGCTACTTAATACAGATGTTGCAATTATAGTTTGTGGAAATGAAGAAAAAGAAGTATTTAAAGGGATGTGGGTACAAGACTGTTCAGCAGCTACAGAAAATATATTGTTGGCTGTTGAAGATAAAGGTTTAGGTGCCGTATGGTTAGGGGTTTATCCGGCAGAAGAAAGAGTAGATGCTATTAAAGAATTACTAAATTTGCCAGCTAGTATAATTCCTTTATCAATAATACCAGTTGGATATCCAGCTGAGCAAAGAAAACCAGCGGATAGATTTGATAAAACAAGAATACATTATGATAGATGGTAGTCAAAAGAGAGTGAATTATAGGGAGGAATTAAAATGTCATATTTGATTCAACCGTTAGATAAATGTAAATTGACTTTGAAAAATAGATTAGTTATGCCACCTATGGCTACCGAAAAATTTGAAGGAGATGAAAAAGCTATTAAAAGTATGAAATAACCAAGTAGCAGCGGAACTCCTACTTGGTTTAGGTGGAGTGATGCTCTTTAATTACCATTATAGATTTCAAATCTAAAGAATAATAGCTGATATGGAGCATTATAGTAATCTGTTTTATGGCATAGGGAAGTAATATAAATTGTTTTGTTTATCTACTTGACAGAATATCAAGAGCGTGATAATATGTCGACATAACATAAGTCAACTAATAGAAAGTGGCGATAAATAATGGCAAATAATGAAAATCTTGAAGTATTGTTGAGGCAAGTATGTAAAGTTCATACGAATAAGGTGAATAGAGTATTAGATGAAGTAGGTTTACATATAGGGCAGCCTATGATGTTACGGTTGCTATATAAGAAAGATGGTGTTCCTCAAACGATTTTGGCAAGAGAGTTAGTGATTACACCTGCGACTGCAAGTGCTATGGTAAAACGCCTTGAAAAGGGTGGTTATGTAATTAGGAAACGTGATGCTGAGGATGAAAGAGTTTCTAATGTCTATTTAACGGATAAAGGCCGTGATATTAGTACTCAACTAAGAGATGTGAAAGATAAAATGGATGAGTTGGTTTTTGATGGATTTTCTGAAGAAGAGAGAAAAACCATGAGGAGTTATTTGGAAAGAGCGCTAGAAAATATGAAGGATTAAATTTTTGCCGATATAGTTAGTCGACATATAATATGTCGAATGAATAAAAAAATATTAAATGAGATTAAGGAGATTTGAAAATGAGTAAAGAAAAAGGGAACAAGAAGAGTAGTTTATTTAAGAAGATTAGCATAGGATTTGGAGCAATTTTGGGTATTGCTATTGTTGGAGCAAGTGTTTATTGGTTCTCGATGCCAAGTGAAACAAGAAATATGATCGGTTTTTGGGCTTTCGCTGGAAAAGATTATGATAACTATATTGAGTACCAGGTAATTGAAAGAAATGATCAAGAGCTTCAGCCATCAGGGATGGAATTTGTTGCAGCGGAGTCAGAGGCACAAGATAATAACGTTAATATAGGTACAGCAAATGAAATGGTCAAAAACAATACTTCATCGATGATGAAAAAAGGCAGGGTACAAACAATAGGTATAGACGGTTATACAGGTTGGCAGGTACTTGCAGATGAAGGGGCTGCAGAAGGAAGCTACCCTTATGGACCTTCACCACTTAGTTATTATACAGCTGGTGAAGCGACAAATTTGCATACTCAAATCATAATGGCTGCTGAATTGGAAGGTGTAGAGCTTGATCATATAGCTGTTGAAGTGCTTAATGAATTTCGTTGGTACGATATGATGGCTAGTGATGGAAATGGGAATCTTGAGCTATCAACGGTTAATATCATAATTGAAAGTGATGCTTCTGAGGAAGTTATTCAACGTATTAAAGAAACAGCTATTAATGCTTGGTCTGCTGGAAATGCACTAAAGAATAAAACAGAAGTTATACCTAATCTAATAATTAATGGTGATAATTGGGAGATTTATAATGCTAAACCAGGAACATCTAAAAGTGAGGTATCTTATGATGGAGATATTAAATTAAGTTCAGTCACTGATGTACCTAAAATGCCAGAATACCTTGAATTTGCAATCGAAGAAACTGATGACTCAATATTAAATATGTTGGAGTCTATGTCAAATTTACATTTCGAGATATATGCTATTTCAGAATCAGTTGAAAATAGTGATAGACCATATTTCAAGAAAGTTACTCTTTCAACACCATCGGGAGAAACATGGGAACTATATTCAGATGAATTTATGGGAGAGAATGATATACCATTGGCACCTACTTCTTTAGAATACTTTACCGTTGGAACTTCTTTATGTTTAACTTCACAAACTACATTGGTTAGTGCAATGATGGGGTTAGATTATACAGATTATCGTGTTGAACATCTATTTGAATATAGACAAGAAGATGTGAATACAACAGAAATGATTGGTGCGCTAGACGTTGTGAATACTTTTGTATTCATTGAATCTGATGAATCGAAAGAAACATTAGAAACTTTCTTTAGAAAATCTTTGGCATTGTGTTTTGCAGGTGAAGGATTAGTTAATGAAACTGAAATGGATATTAGTATTTATTTGAATGGTGATGAACTGAATTAAATTATATGTAACAAAGGAGAGTAATAAAATGGTAAAAGGTAATATAGACAACAAAAAAGCTAAAAATAATAGGATTCAGTTGGCAAGGCGATTTACCCAGCTAGTATTCGTTGGGTTACTGATTGCTGGCTTTTATATGAATCTGCGAATGGTAATTATAGTGTTGCTGCCTGCTACATTGTTCTTTGGTAATTTCTTTTGTGGTTGGGTTTGTCCTTATGGAACCCTACAGGAATTAATGAGTATTATCGGGAAAAAGATATTTAAGAAACAATATAAGATGCCAAGAAGTATTCAACAATTTATGCAATATTCACGATATGTGCTTTTTGCCATTCTTATTATTGGCGTAGTGGACTTTATTCTTACACCACTTAATGGTTATGGAACCTTAATGGGCTTGTTCTCAGGAAATGCAGAAATTGCTATATCAGTGCTTGCTCTTGGTATAATGATTGCTTATTTATTGATATCTATGGTTTTTGAAAGACCATTTTGCAATTATTTGTGTACTGAATCTGCTAAATACGGTATTTTGAGTATGACCAGAATCTTTTCAATAAAAAGAAACGAAAGTACCTGTATCAGCTGTAAAAGATGTGATAAAGCATGTCCTATGAATATTGAAGTTTCAGTTCACGATCAGGTACGTAATGGTCAGTGCATCAATTGTATGAAGTGCATTGATGCTTGCCCGGTTGAAGGTACGCTTAGTTATTCAAGAGTTAAACTGCCAATTGGTAAAAATAAAAAGGAAACCATCAAATGAAAAATGTTTAGACGGTATAAAATTCAAAAGTTGAAAAGCTTATCAAATCGGGTATGCTATAAAATAAGTATACTCAGAAGACAATAGTTCAAATGATGTATAGTTATAGTGTGTTTATATTTTAGACCAATCATAATACTAAATTAAAGACACGTATTAAGGAGGTAAAAATGAAAATAGCGATAACCGCAGCAAGTGGAAAATTAGGAGCAGAAATTATTAAAGCCCTAAGTACCTTAATACCAAAAGAAGATATAATCGGATTAGCAAGGTCACAAGAAAAAGCACTTTATTTAGGTGTTGAAATCCGTCCAGGTGATTACAATGATAAAAAGGCGCTAACAAAGTCTTTGGAATCTGTAGACGTCTTACTATTGGTCTCAGGTATGGATGCCCCAGACAAGCGTATTGGACAACACCGTAATGTGATACAAGCGGCTATCGAGAGTGGTGTAAAAAAAATCGTATATACTAGTGTTCAAGGTGCTGATGAAAACACATCATTTTCTCCAATTGTTCAAAGTAATCGTCAGACTGAAAGGGACCTTATGGATAGCGGATTAGATTGGGTTATTGGCCGCAACGGAATATATATTGAGCCAGATATCGAATATATTGAAACATACAAGAAAATGGGTGGGATATTCAATTGTGCAGGAGATGGAAAATGTGGCTATGCAATAAGATCAGAACTTGCTTATGCATACGCAAAAATGTTAACTGAGGATAAACACAATTCCCAAATATATAACCTACAGGGTGACACTCTCACACAATATGAGCTTGCTGAATATCTAAACATAGCTTTTGGAACAGATTTGAAATATAATCCGATGACTTATGAAGATTACCGTATAGATAGGGTTGCTGAATTAGGGGAGTTCATTGGGACAGTAATCGCTGGTATTTATCATGGCATTTCAGAAGGGAAAGCTGATAATCCAAGCCATTATTATGATGCAGCGGGTAGAAATCATCTAAGTTGGCAAGATTATTTTGAAAGCCTTAGAATTATAGAAATAAATAGGAAAACTGATAAATCGTAATTAAGGAATAAGTTCAAAATGGGTTTAGTAAAATTCGATTTACAAAGCGAAATGTATTTGAATTAGTTATTAGAAATCTCATAGGATAAGTCTATAGACAAAGGATAAGGGTTAAAGAATATTGAAACCTTGTCCTTTTTTGTATTTGTTTTCTTCTATTTGTGCATGTTTTTATATTAGTGTAGGACAAATATTGCTAAAGAATTTGGAAATAATATTTTATAAATTTTGATGGACTTTAGATGTGTTTAATAATATAAAGGCTAGAATCATAAATAAACTTACTATAGAAAAGGTAAAATAAAACCCTACTATATCAATAAAAATTCCACCAACTATTGGAAGTATAACAACAAAAAGATTCAAGGTACCTCTTATTCCTAAATATTCCATACGTTGATTTTCTGGTGCAATATCTGCATAAGATATGCCTGCAAAACATCTACTAGTCTTTCTCTGGGAATTTATTTTTGACGTAAATCTACATATATTCTATTCTCCGATAAGAGAGTAGCTTCTAATACTTCTTTGAAATGTTTTTCTACCTCTGCTAGACCTTTTTCAATTTCATTGGTTGATACTAAAACAGGTACTAGTTTTTCTTTTACTCTTTTAATATTGGGACCAAAATTCTTAGCTAATCCAACATCTACATCAGCTTTTAATAACATTTCCATGATATATTTCGCTTTTTTAGGATCAGCATGTCCATTTTCTTCTTCTGAAGTATTTGTAATCGTTTTTAAATAATTAAACTTATTATTAGACCATTCATAAATTTTATATTGTTGTGCATCTCCAAAATGTCTAGAAACAAAAGATTTACCATCATCGCTGGCACATGCAATTATCATTTTTATCAACTCCTTAAACATTCCCCTAATTTATTTACATAAGTATACAGGCTTCAGTATCTCTCCTAAGGCTATAAGCCAGTACAAATATAGTAGCATCGGGATAGGTATATGTCAATAACTATTGAGAATACTTATCATTTACTTTTGTCGATTGTAATAGCTTTTTCGTATTATTAAGTTTATGCGACATATTATTTGGATTCATTTGAAAAACCGGCGTTTGAATATGTATATCTTTCATAAGTTTCTTTCCCATTAATGTTGTTCCAATGCCCATTTTGTCATTAATCGATAATTGTAAATTTAATTATAATTGATTTTTTGCTAGCGTTCAATGAATATTGTAAAGAATTTTATATTACATTAGACTATTATTATATCAATATTAATTTAAATAAGAAAAGGAGGATAATCAAGTATTGTGTGTAAATACTTGAGTGAAATATAATGAAGAACAACCAAGTTGATATAATTGAAGAAGTAATCAAAGAACAATATTCAAATATGGTATGAATTGTCGTGCTAAAAAACGACAATCTAGTTTATGAAAAATATTTTAATGGTTTTTCGAAGGATGATTTAATCCATATTGCTTCAGTTACTAAGAGTATTATTTCGTTGCTAGTGGGTATTGCTATTGATAAAGGGTATATAAGAAAAGTTAATCAGATTGATTTGGAGCCCGTAAATATTCACAAAAGCAAGGTGTGATTAAATTGTACATTTCCTATAGAAGATGGATTTGATTATTTACTGGGGTGTGGTAAAAAAATAAAATTAGAAGCATAAAGAAAAGGATTGTGTATAGAATGATGTTTATAGAGTTTATACTTGAAAAATCAAAGATTATAGGGCCATTAATAATTATCGGGGGCTTATTGATTGCCGCGTTTGGCAAATCAAGATGGCAATATTATCCTGTTTACCTATTGTTTATATTATATATTATTTTAATTATGATAAATAATTCTAAACCATTAGAACTAAATACGAGTATGGTCAGGTGGGTATTAGGAATTGGAATTTTCTTAATAGCTACCACAATAATTTTCTTGTTAGTTTTGCCTAAAGAAAAATTATCTATACCTAGTGGTCAATTTAGAGTTGGGACAAGAATTTATGAATTAGAAGATGAAACTAGAAATGAAATATATAGTGAAAAGAAAAATGACAAACGCAAAATAAAATATCAGGTGTGGTACCCAGCAGAAAAAACAGAAGGTTATAAAAAGGCTAAATGGATAGATGAAGGAGTAATACTAACTAGGCAACTTGCTAGAAGTATGCATATGCCATTTTTTATGCTAGATCACACTGCAGTGATTAGCTCTAATTCATATTTTGATGCACCGATAAATAATACTTTAGACACCTATCCAGTTGTTATTATATCTCATGGATGGAGAGGATTTAGATCACTGCATACCGATTACGCTGAAGAATTAGCTTCAAATGGCTTTATAGTTATATCTATTGACCATACTTATGGATCTGAAGCTGTGAAATTTGAAGATGGTAGTTTAGCTTATTTAAATGAAGAGGCTTTATCTAGTTTAGCAAAACCATCTAAATATGATAAGGACTCAACTATATTAGTAACAACCTATGGTAAAGATGTAGCTTCTGTAATAGATGATTTAGAAAAACTAAATAGTACTAATCCAGACTTAAAAGGCAAGCTGGATTTAGAATCAATTGGTCTATTAGGTCATTCGACTGGTGGAGGTGGCGATGTTTACATTTCATTAAAGGACAAAGGTATAAAAGCTTTACTTGGATTAGATGCTTGGGTAAAACCTATTGAATCTGAATTAGAACAAGGTTTGTCTATACCATCTCTATTTTTAAGAAGTGGGGAATGGAGCGAAGGACCAAATAATAGTGCTTTATATCTCCTAATAAACAACTCGGAAAATGCGACTTTGATTCAAATGAATGAAACTACTCACGTGGATTTTACGAGGGCATATATGTATTCTCCTATATTGAAATATGTGGGATTTACTGGTAAATCAGGGGGTAGAGAAGCTTTGGGAATACAGAAAGAATTTATTCTTAATTTCTTTGATAAAAACCTAAAAAATTATGATAAAGATGAGAATTATTTATTAGGAATTGTGGATAAATATGATAATATTGAGTTAGTTAATGTTCATTAAAACAAAAAAGTATTATATACAAAGAGAAAGCAATATTTCTTTATTGCAAAATGGGTGAGAATAAAGAATTACCAAGTTGACGCCAAAACTTGGTTAAATATTATTGCTAAAGTGGGGGTGCGTGTATTTGAGTATAAACATAACAATCGATCTTTTGTATAATGCCACACTACTTATAGCGATTATGGTAGCCTTTTTAGTATTTCATACAAGGGAAAATTTTCATGAGCTCAAGAATAAAATAATAGTGGGAATTATGCTTGGATTTATAGGTATAATTATAATGTTGACTGCAGTGAAAATTAGTTCAGGCGCAATTTTTGATGTAAGATCCATTTTGATTAGTACAATAGGTTTGTTTTTTGGTCTTATCCCTACTATCATTGTAGGTGTAATGATGATAATTTCTCGACTTGTTATTGGGGGAGTAGGAGTTTTACCAGGAGTTCTAGTTATTATAACCACAGCTGCAATTGGTCTTTTATGGAGAAAGTATCGAGTGAAGAAAATTCTTTCACAGGGGAAAAAATATTTTCTGGAATTTTACCTATTTGGGATAGTTGTTCATTTAGGTATGCTACTATGCATGTTTGTTTTCCCAAGAGATCAGGCATATGAGACACTTTCTCAAATTATACTACCAGTACTTTTGATTTATCCAGTTGTAAGCTATATTATATGCATATTGGTAAAAAATCAGATAGTTAATAACCGCAATCAAACCCTTATTAAAGATTACGAAGCACGATATAGATCAATTACCAATGCATCAATGGATGGATATTTTGTTGTGGGAAAAGATGGTGGAATATTGGAATGCAATGAAGCTCTTACCAAGATTACTGGATATTCAAGAGATAGATTATTGAAGATGAAAATACAAGACATTGTTCCACCAGAAATGATAGAAGAGACAGAAAAGAACATGAGACAAATTGTGAAGCAAATTAATACGAGATTTAAGAGTAAAAATGTAAGGGCTGATGGCGTCGTAATTGATGTTCAAATTAATTTAGCTTATGCTGATCAAGAAGAAGTTTTTTTGGGATTTGTAACCGACACTACAGCTCAGGAAGCAAGTCGGCAAGCCTTAGAAGAGAGTGAAAGAAAATATAGCAGCTATGTTGAGAATGCACCAGTAGGTATTTTCGTTGTAGATGATAAATGGAGATATGTTGAAGTAAACTCAGAGGTAAGCGTTATTACTGGTTATAGCAAGGAAGAACTTTTGCAAATGAGTATTGTTGATTTAATGCCAGAAGGAAGCTACCAAGAAGCTTATAATAGCTTTAATAAAGTCCTTACAAAAGGTATTGATATAAGTATCCCAGTTCAATTTAGAAAAAAAGATGCTACACTTGGATGGGGGTCTGTCAATGCGGTTAAACTTTCGGAACATTATATGCTTGGAATTACCAAGGATATTACAAAAATAACGAATACAGAGAAAAAATTAAAACAAAGTGAGAAGCGTTTGTTAACAGCACAATCAATTGCGCATGTTGGAGATTGGGAAATAGATCTTAAAACAAATAAGATATGGGCATCCGAAGAATCATACAATATATATGGAATTGAGAAAACTACAGAATATTTTCTTGATGAAGTAATGTCAAGGGTTGATGCGGAGTATAGGCAACTTCTTGACGAAGCACTTTCAGATTTGATTACCAGAAATGCAGAATACAATGTTGAGTTTAAGATAAGGAAGAAGAATACGGGAGCGGAGTGTTTTATTCATTCAATAGCCTTTGCAGAACGTGATGAAGCAGGAAATGCAGTAAAAGTAATTGGTACGATTCAAGATATCACTGAGCAAAAGAAAAGAGAAGAGAGCCTAGAATATCTAAGCTATCATGATCACCTCACAAAACTGTATAACCGAAGGTTCTACGAAGAAATGCTGACCCGATTAGACACTCCAAGTAAGTTGCCACTTTCAATTGTAATATGTGATGTCAATGGATTAAAGCTGATTAATGATTCCTTTGGCCACCTTGTTGGAGATGAACTTCTCAAAAAAACAGCTCTTGTAATCAATTCTTGTTGCAGAACCGAGGATTTGCTTGCAAGACACGGCGGTGATGAGTTTGTTCTTCTACTGCCAAATACAGATAGCGTAGAAGCAGGAAAGATAATCCAACGAATCAGAGAGGCCATTGAAAAAGAAAAAGTTAAGGATATTACAATTTCCGTAGCTATGGGCTATGAGACAAAAACCAGAGAAGAGGAAAACATACAAGTAATTTTTAAAAATGCTGAGGATTATTTGTATCGTAGCAAACTTAATGAAAGTAGAAGTGCCAGAAGCAAAACAATCGACATTATTATGAACACACTATATGAAAAGAATAACCGAGAAATGATGCACTCGAAAAGGGTCAGCAAACTGTGCGAAATAATAGCAAGTAGACTGAATATGAACGAGTATGATGTAAATAAAATTCGCCTAGCAGGGTTAATGCATGATATCGGGAAAATAGGAATTGACGAAAACATTTTAAATAAAACAGGGGCATTGACTCAGGTTGAATGGGAAGAGCTCAAGAAACACTCCGAAATAGGCTATCGGATATTAAGCTCTGTTAACGAATTTTCTGAAATTGCTGAATTTGTTTTGGAACATCAGGAAAAATGGGATGGAACAGGCTATCCAAAAGGTATTAAAGGGATAGAGATTTCTAAAGAGGCTAGAATCATAGCCATAGCAGATGCCTACGATGCCATGACAGGCATGAGGACCTATAGAAAAAGCTTAACAAAAGAAGAAGCTATAAAAGAGATTGAAAAATGTTCTGGAACACAGTTTGATCCTGAGATAGCAAAGATTTTTATTGAAGAGATTTTATAGAATTAATAATTATATATTGGATTAAAATAAATATTAAGTCAAAAAATGTAGTGATAAACAAATACAAAAATCTTTACTATATTCAGATGTTGATTTTAAATTATATTGTAAGAAAAAATTTCAATATAAGAAAATGAAGTTAAGAGAAAGGTGGGGCAAGTGTGTTATTATATGAAATACCTGGTAGAGATAATATTGAAATAGAAAATGTAGTATTAGATTATAATGGTACTATAGCTATAGATGGAAAATTAATAGATGGTGCTAAAGAATTAATTAATATTTTAGCTGAGCACGTAGATATTTATATATTGACAGCAGACACTTATGGAACGGTAGAAAAAGAATGTGGAGATATCAATGGAGAAATAATGACCTTTCCTAAAGAAAACGCAGGAGAATCAAAGAAAAAAATAGTGGAAAAGTTGGGTGGACAGAGGACTATTTGTGTAGGTAATGGATACAATGATATACCTATGTTTGAAGAAGCTATAATATCTATAGCTGTTATTGAAGGAGAGGGAGTATCTGGCAAATTACTGAGTAATGCATCTATAGTTGTGCGCAATATAATCGAAGGAATAAATATAATATTAAACAAGAATATGATAAAGGCAACTTTGAGAAACTAAACAACTATTTAAAAAATGATAGGGATAAATATACAGTTTATTGTAAAATTCCAACTATAATATGTTATAATTATAATTCAAAATAATATATTGAATTATAAAAAGGGGTGTATTAATGAAGTCTTTAAAAGGAACAAAAACAGCAGAAAATTTAATGAAATCATTTGCAGGGGAGTCACAAGCTAGAACAAGATATACATATTATGCTTCTCAGGCAAAAAAAGATGGATATGTTCAAATGTCTAATATATTTTTAGAAACAGCAGAAAATGAAAAGGAACATGCTAAAAGATTTTTTAAGTTTTTAAATGAAAGTTTAAAAGGTCAGACTGTAGAAATAAAAGCTGAATTTCCAGTAGGATTAGGAAATACTAAATCAAATCTTATAGCAGCAGCTGAAGGAGAAAAGGAAGAATGGACAGACCTTTATCCAAAATTTGCAGATATGGCAGAGGAAGAAGGATTTCCTGAAATAGCTTATGTATGGAGAGAAATAGCAGAAGCGGAAGAACGACATGAAATTAGATATAGAAAACTAGTAGCAAATATTGAAAATAATAGAGTATTTGAAAAAGATGTTGAAGTAGAATGGAAATGCAATAATTGTGGCTACATTCACAAAGGCAAGTCTGCACCAGGTGTATGCCCAGCTTGTGATCATGCACAGGCTCATTTTGAGATGTTTTGTGAAACATATTAAGGCAAAATAGACACTATGAAGTGTCTATTTTTTTATGGAAGTTTCCTGATTTGGGGGGATTTACTATGTCGAAATATTCATATATGATACAATAATATGAAACACCTAAAGTACTAAGTTGAGGAGATTGAGAATGGTTTTATTATTTGGAACTTCATCTAAGGAACAAAAATTAGATTTTATACAGTCAATAGTTTGCTCAAATTGTGGTGAACATGGGGAATATGAGGCTTTTATGACATATTCTATCTTTACCATATTTTTTATCCCTATATTTAAATGGAATAAAAAATTCTATATTATTAGCAAATGTTGTTGGAGTACTTATAGGTTAAATAAAGAGCTTGGTCGGGCAATAGAAAGAGGAGACAATATTTCTATTAACGATTCGGATTTGGAACCTATAAATATAAATAACATCATAACATGCTCAAATTGTGGATTTGTAATTGAAGATGGATTTGAATATTGCCCTAAATGTGGGGAAAAATTAAATTAAGTAAAGTAAAAAGGGAAAACTTGGTTTTCCCTTTTTCAATTTATTTAAACCCTCTTTTATACTGTTCTGGATAATCTATTTCTAGATTGTTTTCATGGGCCATATTTAATACAAAATGTGGATTGTTAAGAAGTGCCCTACCTAGAGCAACTAAATCAGCCCGATTATTAGATAAGATTTCTTCTATTTGCTCATATTTAGTTATTAATCCTACAGCAATTGTAGGTATGTTACACTGGTTTTTTATAGCGTCACTATGTGTTATCTGATATCCAGGGAAAATAGGAAATTTTACATCGATAACCCCACCAGAACTTACATGTACAATATCTACAAGGTTTTTAACTTCATTTATTATTTTTACCATTTCATTTTTATCTATACCACCTTCAGTATAGTCATCTGCTGATACTCTAAGAAATATAGGCTTTTCCTCTGGCCAGATTTCTTTTATTGCTAAGATTACTTCTTTTAAAAATCGAGTCCTATTTTCTAGACTACCACCATATTTATCTTCCCTTTTATTAGATAAGGGAGATAAAAATTCATGAATAAGATAACCATGTGCTCCGTGTATTTCTATGATATCAAAACCAGCTTCATTTGCTCTTCTGGCAGCTTCTTTAAATGCTAAAACTATTTCTTGTATACCATCTAAGGTCAATTCTCTAGGAACTCTATATTCATCACTAGATCGAATAGGCGAAGGAGCCACAGTAAAAGAATCGGTAGAATTACATTTTCTTCCTGCATGGGCAAGTTGTACTCCTATTTTTGCACCATAACCTTTAACTTCAGCTACTAAAGATTTAAGCTTTTTTATATGCATATCACTCCATATACCTAAATCATTGCTAGAAATCCTACCATTTGGAACCACTGCCGTTGCTTCTAGAATAATTAGACCAACACCACCTAATGCACGAGCAGTGTAATGAACTCTATGAAAATCTTTAACTTCGCCATCTTCATCAGAAGAGTACATACACATTGGAGCCATAACTATTCTATTTCTTAATTCTAAATTTTTTACTTTATATTCTGATAATGCTTTCAAATATATCACCATCCTTAAACGTATTCTTACCCTACTACGCAAATAATATAACTAAAGATTCAATTTAAATATTTGGAATAGAAACAAGACTAGAAATAGTTTGTTTAGGTGTGTCTATTGGATAATAGTAGATAAAATCTGGCGGCTGTTAATTAAAATTTAATTTGGGTATGTTGTATTTGTCGATAAATATTTTCATACTTAGAGGAATATAAGGGAGATAAATAATGAAGGCAAATACTAAGAAAAAAATACGTATTTCTATTTTTATTGTTTTAATAGTTATAATTATTTCAATGGGTAGCTTTTATATATATACATTAGATTATTACAGAGCAGATAATGACGCAATACAAGTTGTAACGGCTGAATCTAAAGACTTGGATATATTGGGTAACATCACAATATTCTATCCCAAAGACCAGATAGATACTCATAGCGCAATGATTTTTTACCCAGGAGGTAAGGTTGAAGCGATTGCTTATGCACCGTTGCTAAGCAAGCTGTCAAGTACTGGAATTACCACTATTCTTGTGAAGATGCCTTTTAATCTTGCTGTATTTAATATAAATGCTGCGGATAATGTCTTGTCTAAGTTACCTGAAATAAAAAACTGGTATATTGCTGGCCATTCCCTAGGAGGTGCAATGGCAAGTAGTTATATTGAAAAGAATGAAGATAAATTTCAAGGCCTAATACTACTAGGAGCATATCCAGTCAATGAATCGAGTATACCTACCCTGGCAATATATGGTACTTATGATTTGGGGTTGGATAAATCAAAGTTAGAAAGTGTAGAAAACAAATTTGAGATAATAGGTGGGAATCATGCATATTATGGAAACTATGGAGAACAAGAGGGTGATGGGGTAGCCACCATAACAAGGGAAGAGCAGCAGGCTAAGGCAGTTGAATTAATAATAGAATTTATGAATAATAACTCATTAAAATAGTAGTATATAAAAATGGTTTCTATATAAATATAGAAACCATTTTTTAAATTAAAATTTTACTCAATAAACCTACCTTCGGAGTCAAACTTTATAACTGTATCAACTTCACCATCAAAATCGGTATCTTCCATTTGCAAATCTGCATATTCACCATCGACCATTCGAATCCAGAAATCCATATTGCCATCATGATTTTTATCCCAACTTACAAATTGAAGTTGGTCATCTTGATAATACATTCTTCTTTCTTCAGAATCTTTTAATTCATTAATATCATCATATACTCGATTAAAAGAAATGCTTTCTCCATCAAAGCTTACAGTTCCTTCAAAGTCAACACCCTCTGTATTTGACTTAATCTCTATGGCGTCGTCAATAACCTTAAAGGATTGTTCTTTTTGGCATCCTATAATAATTATTAGAAATATAATAAAACAACTTAACACCAATGATTTACGCATGGACAATCCTCCTTTAATCTATAGTTACTTTCTCATTAACGTTTTCTTTAAGTTCTTCTGCGTATTGTTGTAGACCACCAAATATTGTCGCATATTCACTTTCATAAGTGCCACCACTAATATGGATATAGACAACGTATGGCTCATCTACTTCAAGATAAACACCATTTGAATAATCATTTTCTGGTACTGCTGGGTTAGAGTATAGGTATTTTACATATATATTCTGATTTCCAGCTGAGTCTATAATTTGCGAAAATATTTTTTCACCAGACCCAGATTCTAAGAATTCAACATCAGCCATGGCATTTTTAAAATCATAATCAGATGATCCAATAAAGTCATAGCTTTCATGTAGAGGATTTACATACTTAAATTCAAAATAAACTGTGCTTTTCATCTCAACAATAAACTCAGAATTAGGAAATTCTTTCGTAGCACTATAACTTATCTCATAGGATGCTACTAGAGTATCAGGTCTTAGGATATCTGGATCATTTTTAGTGATTGTATAACCTAAACCTGTAATCGCAGGAGTATTTACTTCTGCTGGGAAAATTTCTATAGGCTCTAAAGGACTATCTTGTGGTGTAGATTGATTTTTATTTGAATTTTTAAGCATATCATATACACGATCTTTTTCAGCCTGATTGAATTTTTCACGTTCATCAAATAAACTCATCATTTTTTTTTCTAAAGCTTTGACTTCTTTACGCATATCACTACATACGCTGTAACTTTCTGCAATGGAGATATCCAATTGTCTGTTTTTCAAATGAGCTGCTGCAAGTTTATCAATATCTTCATCAGTTAATTTAACATTGTCAGCTTCATCAGATAATTTAATATCAGGAATAATCTCATCGACCATAGCTTCGGCAGTTTCTTCAAAGTCCAGTCCGCTGCTTAATAATGTTATACCACCCGTTCGCATTACTTTTTCAGATTTTGTATGGTCATTTGGGTTAAAATGATTGACTAAGCCTATCATTTCACCTAAAACTTTAATATTAGATGTAGCTTCTAATATATTTTCAGCACCTGATTTTGCAACATCAGCAGCTGATTTAGCAGTATCATAAGTAAAATATGCCATTCTTATAAGTGATTTAACAATATTTGCACGATGTTTAGTTACCAAAGCTTTTTTATACTCTATTTGCTCTAATCTAGATTTTCGCTCCATTTCTAAAATTAGCTCAAGGTAAAGAATTTCATCACCAATTCCCTCAATTTCAGTATCCAATTTAACTGCTTCTTGTACTTCATAGCTCCTAGATTCAATTGGAATATTATCATCGAAATCAGAATACTTCATCCAGTCACGTTCGAAAACTTCCATGTTTATTTCGCCTTTTTCATCAAACAGATTATCTGCCCAAACACTAGTAATAGACCCTAGGATTAATAGACCGGCAATCAAAAATGATATCAGCCGCTTATTTATAAAGCCTTGTCTCATGGTTACCCCCCCTTGTAGTGAGATTTAAGAAACAACTTGGATACATGTTTTTTTTGAATAAATAGTATTGTTTTAATACTATTATTTTTCCGTTACCCTTTAGTGCTTTACTTAATCACATAATAGTAAATTATCTAATAGGCTTAGCTTTGATAAAACATTTCGTTAGAGGGTATAAACAAAGTAAGATGTAAAGTTTTTTAGTTTAAAATATCTTGAAATCCCATTACAACTTAGTTCTTGAAGATGGTGTAGTATATAAAGGAGGTATTTATGAGTATAGGAGCTTTTTCTGTTAGTTTAAATGTAAAAGATATTAAAAGATCAAAAGTATTTTATGAAAAATTAGGCTTTAAAACTTTTGGCGGAGAAATTGATCAAAATTGGTTAATTATGAAGAATGACGATTGTGTTATAGGATTATTCCAAGAGATGTTTGACAAGAATATTTTAACTTTTAATCCTGGATGGAATGCAGATGCAGAGGAATTAGAAACATTTAAAGACATACGAGTTTTTCAAGAAGACCTTCGTGAAAAAGGGATAGAATTTGAATCAGAGGTTGATGTAGAATCAAAAGGTCCAGGAAGTTTTATGATCGTAGACCCAGATGGAAATCTAATTCTTATAGATCAGCATGTTTAAGATTAAGATCCTTAACAATGTAATCAAAAATTATGGATTAAAGCTAAGATAGTTAAAAAAGAGGAGAAAATTATGAGTAGAATAGTTCATTTTTAAATTCATGTAGACTATATGAAAAGGGCCAAAAAGTTCTAAGGAGATAGTAGTTATTATAAAAAAATCATATAAATTAAAAGAGGTGGTATAAATGGAAGTTAAAAAGATTTTAATAGGAACACTAGGGGGTACAGCCCTAGGTGTTGGTTTTGGTGGAATAAAAGGATTAGAAAAAGGCTTAGACCTAGGAATCAAAATGGGATTTGTTGCAGGGATGACAATTGGAGTCATAGGCACTACAATTTTTGTAGTGGGAAAGAAAAAGATTAAAAGAAAATGTGCTTAAATACAGAAGAATAAAATCAGATATAATTTAATAGCTCCAAACGATAGAATGATTTTTTAGGATATTTTATCGTTTGGAGATTTTTAAAGTTAGAACTTATTTGAGGGCATATTGAGAATATGAAAATAAGACTTAGTAGGCTATAATATAAATATAAGTAAGTAAAGGAGAATATAAAATGACTAAAAAATTAAAGGCTGCAATGCTAGGATTTGGAAATGCGGGACAGGCATTTGCAAGATTGCTTATGGATAAGCATGATGAAATAATAGATAAATACAAATGTGATATTCAAGTAGTTGCTATTTCTACAAATAGTAGAGGCAGTATTGTAAATGAAGCTGGTATTGATTTAAAATCAGCGCTATCTGATTTGGAAAAACTAAGTCATTTTGATGAGAATAGAGATGATTATTCCAAATATAACTCAATGGAAATTGCTAATTCGGTAGATTATGATGTGATTATTGAATTAACACCACTTGAAATTTTTACTGGTCAACCTGCTATAGACCATATTAAAACAGCTTTTAATAGAAAAAAACATGCAATTACTGCAAATAAAGGTCCGATTGCATGGGCATATGAGGAATTGAAAGATCTAGCTAAAAAACAAGGTGTTTTATTTTATTACGAAACTACTGTAATGGATGGTACGCCTATTTTTAATCTTGTTGAAGAAACCTTAGAATTTTGCAAGGTAACTGAGATAAATGGGATATTAAATTCCACAACAAATTATGTATTAGAAGAAATAGCAAAGGGAAAAGAGTATGATGATGTAATTGTAGAGGGGAAAAAGAGAGGCTTTATTGAGGCTAATCCAGCTATGGATATTGAAGGATGGGATGCTGCTGCTAAGACAGCTGTACTCTTAAATGTACTTATGGGGGCAAATATAACACCAAAAGATATAGAGAGAAAAGGAATTGAAGATATTAATCTTAAACAACTAGAAGATGCTTCGAAGAGAGGAAATGTAATAAAGCTTATTTGTCATGGATCTATACAAGATGGCAAGGTGATTGGAAGGGTTCAACCTAAAGAAATAGGAATGGATAGTATATACTCAAATATAAAGGGAACATCATCAATAGTAACCATAACTACTGATTTAATGGGAGCTGTTTCTATAGTAGAGCATGAACCAGAAATTCAACAAACAGCCTATGGGGTATTTGGGGATCTTATAAGAGTTATTAAAACATTAGATAATCAACAAAGAGAGGGATAAGATGTGTACAGGAATAAAAATAGATTATAATGATGGTTGTGTGATGGGAAGGACAATGGATTATGAAGTTCCTGTAGATTACAATGTACTTTATTTACCAAGGGATTATAATTATTGCAATGATTTATTGGGGAATCCATTATATTCAAAATATAAAGCTTTAGGAGTATGTTTTAGAAATAAGGATCCACTAAAAGATGGAGTAAACGAACATGGATTAGTAGGTATTACTAATACTTTTACAGGGTTTAATCTTTATGATAATAAAATTGAGCCTGGGAAAGTTAATATTTCTAGTTTAAATTACTTTAATTATGCTTTGACAAATTATAGATCAGTAGAAGAATTGATAGAAAACTTACCAAATATTCATATCTCAAGTAAGGACTATAACGGTGAAAATGTAATATCACCGGATTTTCATTTTATGTTTGCCGATTCTACCAAGAGATGCATTGTGGTTGAGCCTAAAAAGAAAGAATTAGTATATTTTGAGAATCCATATAATGTGATGACGAATTCACCAGGGTTTGATTCACATATAAGAAGACTAAATAAATTTTTAGAATTGGATAATCTTGATGACTTTAATGCTTCAAAAAATTTGCCAGGAGGCTATGATCCTTTATCTAGGTTCATAAAGGCTTTCTATTTAACAAAAATGAATGAAAAAGCAAATAACTCTGATGAAGCATTTTCATATTTTTATAATATTTTGGGTACAATGGTTATGCCAGTGGGATTTGTTAGAAACAAAACTTACAATGAGACTACCTATACTAGATATACTTGTTCTTATGATACAAAAGAAAAGCTATTAACTGTAAAATCGCATCTAAATCCAGCAGTCTATAAATTGGGATTTGAGGAGATTGAGGATAAGGATAAAAGGCAAGCTTTTTTCTTAGATCCAGGTTTTATAACACAAGAGATAAAGTAAAGGAAGAGTATTTATTATCTAAATATATTATTTAGTCATAAAAAGTGTGAATATTCAGGAGGGTGTTTAAAATGTGGACAAGACCAGATATTAAAAATTATGCTAAAAATTTTCTGCGTAAGTATTACTGGAAGGCATTTGTAGTATGTCTTATTGCGACTTTACTTAGTGGTGGTGGCAGTAGTAAAAGTAATAGCAACAATAACAGTAATAATGATACAACCTACTATGGTAATGATTACAATGTGATAGAAGAATTTGAGAAAGATCTGCCATTTGAATTTAATAATCCAGTTTTTAATTTTGCAACAAGAAATTTTAGATCGCCTTTATTTATGATAGGTGGGGGATTGTTATCATTAATGATAGTTGCTTCTATAGTACTCTTAATAACAATAGGTTTTGCTATTGAAGTAGGTCAAAGTAGATTTTTCTTAAGAGGATTTGAAGATGATGTTAGTATTGGGAAACTGTTTTCTACATTTAATTCTGAGGAATACTTACCCATAGTAAAAACCCAATTTTTAAGAGGTCTCTATAACTTATTGTGGGCTTTCTTACTAATAATACCAGGAATAGTAAAACATTATGAATATAGGTTTGTTCCATATATTTTAGCTGAAAAACCCAATCTATCTGCAAATGATGTAATTTCAAGAAGTAGAGAAATTACAAGAGGACACAAGATGGATATGTTTGTACTAGACTTATCATTTATTGGTTGGTACCTATTAGGAGGACTTTTCTTTGGGATAGGAGTATTTTTCGTAGATCCATATTCCGAAGCTACGTATGCTAGATTATATAATATATTATCTGGTAAAGACCAAGATAGTGAATTTAACATGGTATAAATTAGAAAATATACAACTCTAGAAAGTGGAGTTCTCATCGAAAAATCCGAATTAACGGATATGATTAATAAATAGAATACAGAAAAACATCCTAGTTCAATTTAATTATAAATCAGGGTGTTTTTGATATTTGGTATATTTGTTTATAGGTTGAATGTATCATTCAAATTGAATAATTAGCATCAGTTCAACTGTGTTTATATAAGTAGGGATCAGATAGAGAATTTTGATTATCTGTTTAACTCTAGATATGATACAATTAAACTTGGAAGTTTTATATAATTAAAAACAAAGGTGGTAATATAGATGTTAGAATTAATAGATTTGAATCTTAATTTAGAAGGAGATAATGGTAAAGTCAGCGTTCTAAATAATATAAATCTAAGTTTGGAAAAGAAGAAGATATATGTAATGACTGGGCCTAATGGTGGCGGAAAATCTTCTATTGCAAAAGTTATTATGGGGATCTATCCATTGACTTCTGGGAAAATTTTGATGGATGGAATAGACATAACAGAAAAGACCATCACAGAACGAGCTAGACTTGGTATTGGTTATGCAATGCAGCAGCCTGCGAGATTTAAAGGAATGAAGGTAAGGGATATGCTTACTTTAGCAGCTGGAGATAACACTGAGAGTAGTCTCTGTGATCTTTTGTTTGATGTGGGTCTATGTGCTCAGGATTATTTAGATCGTGAAATAAATGCTAGCTTTTCTGGCGGAGAATTAAAGCGCTTAGAGATTGCAAGCGTACTTGCAAGAAAATTAAAGCTTGTATTATTTGACGAGCCAGAAGCAGGTATAGATTTATGGAGTTTTAAAAAACTAACAGAGACATTTGAAGATTTAAATATAAAGTATGATACAACCATTGTAATTATATCTCACCAGGAGAGAATTTTGAAATTAGCAGATCAGGTTATTATGGTAGAAAATGGAGAAATAAGTGAAATTACCGATAAAGGAAAGATATTAGATGAAATTGAAATGTTAGACAACAGTTGTCGTTGTCGTCAAGCTTGTGAAATAAGGGGGAAGTCAAATGCCATTGAGTGTAATAGATAAGAAAATTTTAGAAGAAGTTGCAGATCTACATGAAATACCTATAGGCGCATATAATATTAGGAAAAATGGCGAAGGAGCAGGACGAAACACTACAGCTAATATAGATATAATAACAAAAAAAGACAAACCAGGGATTGACGTTATAATTAAGCCCGGAACTAAAAATGAAAGTGTTCATATTCCAGTTATTCTATCTAAAGATATTAATGATATGGTCTACAATACATTTGATGTAGGAGCTGATTCAGATGTGCTAATTGTGGCTGGCTGTGGTATTCACAACTCAAGTTGCAATACCTCCCAACATGATGGTATCCATGAGTTTTTTGTGCGCAAAGGTGCAAAAATGAAGTATGTGGAAAAACACTATGGCGAGGGAAATGGAAGTGGAGATATAGTTTTAAATCCTAAGACTATAATAAATGTAGAAGAAGGCGGAGTTGTTGAACTTGAAATGATTCAGATTAAGGGCGTTGACAAGACCAAAAGAGATACAACTGTTGTTTTAGCAAAAGATGCTCGACTTGTTGTCACTGAGAGATTGCTTACAACTAATGATCAATACGCGGAATCCAATATTAAAGTGGAATTAAGAGGAGAAAACTCAACGGCACAAATAATTTCTCGTTCAGTAGCTCAAGACGATTCTAATCAAGTTTTCCATTTGATTATGAGAGGATATGCTAACTGCCGTGGCCATATACAGTGTGATTCTATTATTATGGATAATGGTCATGTATCTTCAATACCAGAAGTATCAGCCTACCACTCTGATGCTCAACTTATTCATGAAGCAGCGATAGGGAGAATAGCCTCTGAACAGTTAATAAAGCTTATGACATTGGGGCTAACAGAAGAAGAAGCAGAAGATACAATTTTGCAGGGATTTTTAAAATAGAGGATTCAATATTTACTACAGTAAATTAGATTTTAAACTTAGAATAAAATACCTTAGTTTAGTTTGATTTGAATCAGGGTATTTATGTTTTTCTTAAATACCGTTTTAGACTATTCTAAGGATGTGCATTCTAGGACGTTTGCAAAGAATTCCATTTTATGATATGCTTAGATAGTAGAAATTTGTAGAGTAAACTTACAACTTCATAAATTGCAATGCTTAATTCTTTTTTAAGAAGCGAGGGTTATAGGTTAACCTTGTAGGCCAGAAAGGGATCGTATCATTGAATTATAAGACTATGGTTCTCCATAGCCTTTTTGTATGTTTTTTTTTAAAATGGTAGGATTAAATTTTTAATAAATATAATTTGTATGTATTACTAGTTTTCACATAAGTGAAAACACTAAATATAAAAGGATGGTGTTTTGTTTGAAGAGAATAATAGGTATTATACTAATTGCATCTATGTTAGCAATAACAGTAGTAGGGTGCTCAGGAGATTCAGGAACAGCAACAACTAAAGAAGTAAATTTTGCAGATGCAGGTTGGGATAGCAACAAGCTCCACAATGCTATAGCAGGATTAGTAGCTGAAGAACTATGGGACTATGAGATAAAAGAAACTCCAGGTTCATCAACTGTACTTCATGAAGGCCTTTTAAAAGGCGAAGTAGATGTTCATATGGAAGTTTGGACTGATAACTTAGCAACATATAGTGAGGATTTAGCAGCAGGGAAACTTCAAGAATTAGGTACAAACTTTGATGATAACAATCAAGGTGTTTATGTTCCTAGATATGTAATTGAGGGAGATGCTGAAAGAGGAATAGTAGCATCAGCACCAGATTTAAAATCAATTCAAGATTTAAAGAATTATCCAGATGTATTTAAAGATGAAGAAAATGCTGGTATGGGCAGAATGTATGGAGCTATTCCAGGATGGCAAGTTGATGAAATACTTTATAAAAAATTCATGTATTTAGGAATGGAAGAGAACTTTATATACTTCAGACCAGGTTCAGATGCAGCGCTTTCAACTGCTATAACTTCAGCATATGAAAAAGGTGAACCTATTGCAGCATACTATTGGGAACCAACCTGGTTACTAGGTCTTTATGATATGGTGCTTTTAGAAGATGAGCCTTTTGATCAAGAAACTTATTTAGAAGGAAAAACTGCCATGCCATCAGTAGATGTAACTGTAGGAGTAAGTAATGAATTCGGAGATGCTGAAGAGAATAAAGAATTTATAGATTTTTTAAGTAATTATGAAACATCAAGTGCACTTACTTCAGAAGGATTAGGATATATGCAAGAATCAGGATCAGATTATAAGGAAACAGCTAAATGGTTCCTTAATGAGCACCCTGAATTATTAGATGCATGGTTAACCCCAGAAGATGCTGAAGCTATGAAAACAGCATTAAATCAATAGTAGGGGGAATTGAATATGAATTGGTTATATGAGTTTCCTTTTGAAATACCAATGGATCTTAAGGCGATAGACGCTTCAGTAAGAGCGTTCAGTGTTGAATATGATGGTTTCTTTAGCGTTATTAGAGGTGGTCTAGTTAATTTAGTTAGCTTTTTTAATAATGTATTAGATATGATTCCTTGGGCCGTTTTCATATTATTAGTATTTTTAGCAGGTTGGAGAGTATCTAGAAAAATTAGTAAAGGTCTACTCTTTGCAGTTTTGCTTTTATTTATAGGTGCGGTGGGATTTTGGAGCTTAATGAATGAAACATTAGCTATAATACTAGCTTCTGTATTGATTTCATTATTAATAGGGTTCCCTATTGGGATATTTATATCTACGGGAGATAGAGCAAATAATATTATGAGGCCCATATTAGACACTATGCAGACTATGCCGGTATTTGTATACCTTATCCCAGCAATGTTATTTTTTGGACTGGGTAAAGCTCCAGCAGTAATAGCTACAACAATCTATGCAATAGTGCCTATGATAAGACTTACAAATCTTGGGATAAGACAAATTGATGGAGAAATAGTAGAAGCATCTAAAGCATTTGGTTCTACAAAACTTCAGTCTTTAATTAAAGTACAAATTCCTCAAGCGCTGCCAACAATTATGACTGGTGTAAATCAAACATTAATGATGGCGATATCCATGGTAGTTACAACATCAATGATTGGTGCTACAGGTCTTGGAATGGAAGTCCTTATAGCTGTTAATCGTGTTGAGATAGGTAGAGGATTGGTATCGGGTACTTCGGTAGTAATAATTGCAGTTGTACTAGATAGATTAACTCAAGGTCTAGTTAAGCGTAGTGAGGTGAAAACTGATGGATAACAATAAAGTAAAGATTATAGAAAAAAGAGAACAAGAGAAGAAAGATATAGATAATAGAGAAACACTCCTTGAGGTCAGAAACTTATCAAAGCTTTATGGAAATGAGAAAAAAGAAGCAATAAAGCTTAAGGAATCTGGGCTTACCAAGGATGAAGTTTATGCAGAGACTAAAACTACAATCGCTCTGTGGGATGTATGTTTGGAAGTTAAAAATAAAGAAATATTTGTAATAATCGGTCTTTCAGGTTCAGGTAAATCAACGCTAGTTAGATGTTTTAATATGCTTAACAAACCCACATCTGGGAGTATTTTTTATGATGGTAAAGATATAAGTAAATATAATAATAAAGAACTTATGGATTATAGAAGAAATAAAATATCTATGGTTTTCCAAAGTTTTGGCCTTATGAGTCATAGAAATGTACTTGGGAACGTGGAATATGGATTAGAAGTAAAGGGAGTTAATAAGCAAGAAAGATATAAAAAAGCAATGGAAATGATATCTATGGTGGGACTAGATGGTGTAGAGATGGAACCTATAAGTAATCTTTCAGGTGGTATGAAACAAAGGGTTGGAATCGCGAGAGCTCTAGCAAATGATCCTGAGGTACTTCTTATGGATGAACCTTTTTCTGCACTGGATCCATTAGTTAGAAAAGATATGCAGTTTGAGCTTTTAAATATACAGAGACAACTAGATAAAACTATCATATTTATAACACATGATATAAATGAAGCATTTAAACTTGGAGATAGAGTAGCTATAATGAAGGATGGAGAAGTTATACAGGTGGATACTCCAGAGAGAATGACATCAAATCCTAAGACTGAATACGTTAAAAGGTTTATAGACAGTGCAGATAAAACTCAAGTAATATCTGTAAAGAATGTAATGATAACACCAAATAGTATTGTAAGACTTAGAGACAATCCAAAAATAGCTATAAAAACAATGAGAGAAAGCGAAGTATCCAGTGCATATGTAATATCTCAAAAAACAAAATTTGAAGGTGTTATAACTCTTGATGATGCTCTAAGAGCTCAAAAAGAAGGGCTTGAACTTTCAGATATATTGATTAGAGATATATTAACTACAAGCCCAGATGCGCTTTTAACTGATATAATCGCAGATGCAACAGAATCAAAATTCCCACTTGCTGTAGTAGATGAAGAAAACAACCTAAAGGGAATAGTTTCAAAAGTACACGTATTATCATCAATGCAATAAAAATAGTAAATAATACAAGGTGGATTACATCTGGTTGACTTTAAAAAGTTTTAGCTATATAATAAATGTGAATTACAAATTAAAACAAGATGGGAGCTAGGTTAAATCTAGCTGAGAGTAAGCTATAAATGCTTAGACCTGTAACCTGATCTGGATAATGCCAGCGGAGGAAAATATTGATCTGATTATGATATTTTTGCACTCTTTGTCCATATTGGAACAGAGAGTGTTTTTATTTGTAAAATTTTAGGAGGGATAGAAATGATAAATGTTAATTTAAGTTTACAAGTTCTACCAGTAGTACCAGACAAACAAATTTATGATGTAGTAGATAAAGTAATTGAACTTATTCAGGAATCAGGAGTTAAATATGAAGTTGGTCCTATGGAAACTACGATGGAGGGAGAGCTTGATGTTCTTTTTGAAATCGTTAAAAAAGCTCAGGATATTTGCATAAATGAAGGAGCAGAAAGAGTGGTATCCGTGGTTAAGATTGACTATAAACCAGAGGGTGTGACAATGGATGAAAAAATCCATAAATATAGAGGATAGAATAATTCCATTAAGTTTTTTTTCTTTTTTAGTCTTAATTTGGGAAATTGTGGCAAGATTTGAAGTAGTGCCCACATATATTTTACCAGCACCAACAAAGATAATAAAAACACTATTTTTAAATTTGCCAATATTAAAAGAACATATAATAGTTACCACAATGGAGGCATTAGTTGGTTTTGTAATAGCTATTATATTTGCGATAACTATTTGTATTATTATGGATAGTATTCCTATAGTTAAAACGACAATCTATCCATTAATAATAACATCTCAGACCGTACCAATAATTACAATAGCACCTTTATTTGCTATTTGGTTTGGATTTGGGTATTTTCCTAAAATAATTATAGTAGTATTAGTATGTTTTTTTCCAATAACCATAAGTTTGTTGGAAGGTTTAAGCTCAGTTGAAGAAGATCTTTTGAATTTGATTAAATCTATGGGTGCAACTAAACTTCAACTTTATAAAATGGTTAAGTTACCAGCTGCCTTGCCTAGCTTTTTTTCTGGATTAAAAATCTCAGCGACCTATAGTATTATGGGAGCTACCATAGGAGAATGGGTTGGAGGTAAGAACGGCCTTGGAGTATATATGCTAAGGGTAAAACATTCATTTGCTACAGATAAAGTTTTTGCTGCAATTATTATAATCACATTATTAAGTATAGGAATGCTTAAAATAATAAGTTTTATAGAAAAAAGATCTATGCCATGGATATACAATCAAAATCAAAATGAAAGAATTTGGGAGGAATAATAATGTTAAAAAAAAGTATAAGTTTAATTTTAGTTTTAGTTTTAATAATGGCGATTTTTGGAGGGTGTACAGCTTCTCAAACACCACAAGAGGAAGATAATGTTGAATTAGAAAAAATAACTGTTATATTGGATTGGGTACCAAATACAAACCATACTGGTCTGTATGTTGCATTAGAAAATGGATATTATGAAGAAGAAGGATTAGAAGTTGAAATAATTCAACCAACAGCAGGTGGTAGTGCAGATCTTATAGCAGCAGGACAAGGAGAATTTGGAATTAGTTATCAAGAACAAGTAACATATGCAAGAACAGCTGCAGATCCATTACCAGTTGTTGCTATAGCAGCTATAATCCAACATAACACTTCAGGTTTTGGATCTCCAGTGGATAAAAATATTGTAACACCAAAAGATTTCGAAGGTAAGAAATATGGCGGTTGGGGATCTCCAATGGAAGAAGCTATGTTAAAAGGATTAATGACTAAAGAAGGTGCAGATTTTAATAAATTGGAAATGGTAGATATTCAGGAATCGGATTTCTTTACAAGTGTAGAAAACTATGTAGATTTTACTTGGATTTATTATGGTTGGGATGGAGTAGCTGCAGAACTTAGAAATTACGATATTAACTTTATTAAATTGCAAGATGTAGAACCAGCTCTAGATTTTTATACACCAGTTCTAATCGCAAGTGAATCTTTACTAGAAGAAAATCCAGAACTTGCAAAACGGTTCTTAAATGCAACTTCTAAAGGATATAATTTTTCAATAGATAAACCCGAAGAAGCAGCTAAAATTTTGATAAAATATGTACCAGAATTAGATGAGGAAATGGTAATAGCTAGCCAAGAATACCTAGCAAAGGAATATAAAGCTGAAGCAAATAGCTGGGGAGAAATGAAAGCAGAAATATGGGAAACATACGGTAACTGGATGTTTGAAAACAATTTATTAGAAAAACAATTAAAAGTTGATGAAGCATTTACAAATGAATTTTTACCACAAGAGTAGATTATGAAAAAGGTAGAAATTAATAATATATCAAAAAGTTTTGGCAACTTGCATACTTTAGATAATATTTCTTTAAGCCTTGAAGAAAATCAATTTGTAACAATACTTGGTCCTAGTGGCAGTGGAAAGAGTACTTTATTTAATATTGTAGCAGGTCTTTCAATGCCAGATAAGGGAGAAATATTAATAGAAGGGGAAGTATATACAGGAAAAACAGGAAGAGTAAGTTATATGCATCAAAAAGATCTGCTTTTGCCTTGGAAAAACATATTAGAAAATGTATGTGTGCCTTTAATATTAAAGGGTGCCTCGAAAAAAGAGGCTCAGGAAGAAGCATTAAAGCATTTCAAATTATTTGGATTGGATGGATTTGAAAAAAATTATCCAAATCAACTTTCAGGAGGTATGAAACAGCGTGCTTCTCTTTTAAGAACATATTTATTTTCTAACGATATCATGCTTCTTGATGAACCATTTGGTGGATTAGATGCAATCACAAAACGTAAGATGCAAGGCTGGCTTTTAGAAGTATTTAAAAATCTTAAGGCTTCAATATTATTTATTACGCATGATATAGATGAAGCTATTTTTTTATCAGACAAAGTATATGTTTTTTCAGAAAGGCCTGCCTTTGTTAAAGAGATATTTAATATAAATATAGATAGACCAAGAGATAAGGATACATTTACTAGTGAAGCTTTTAATGATATGAAAAAAGAGATATTAGATTTATTATAGGAGGAAAAACATACATGGCTATTTTTGACAAAGAAGCAAGTGCTTATGACAGTTGGTATACAACAAAATTAGGAGAATTTGTAGATAAAGTAGAAACAGATTTAGCTTTTTCTCTTTTCAAACCTACTCCAGGAATGAAAATACTGGATGTAGGATGTGGAACAGGTAACTTTAGTATAAAACTAGCCGAAATGGGATGTAAAGTTATTGGTATAGATAAATCAGAGGAAATGCTTTATATAGCAAGAGAAAAGGCTAAAAGTAAAGGCTTAGATATTGATTTTCATATTATGGATGTTTATGATATTGAGTTTTCCGATGAAAGTTTTGATGCGGTATTTTCAATGGCTGCATTTGAATTTATTAAGGAACCTCAAAAAGCTTATGGTGAAATGTATAGAGTGTTAAAAAATGCAGGATCTCTTTTAATTGGTACAATTAATAAAGATAGTAAATGGGGAGAACTTTATCTTTCAAAAGCATTTCAAGAAAACAGTGTGTTTAAATACGCAGATTTCAAAACTATGGATGATCTAAAGTCATGGAATGCTGAAAAAATTGTAGGAAGTGGAGAGTGTTTGTTTATTCCACCTAATGCAGAAGAAAAAGATATAAGCCTTTTGCTTGAAAAACAATTTTCATCAAGCGAAAACGGTGGATATATATGTGCCTTATGGGAAAAATAGTATAATTTTTTGAAACACAGCAAAAAAAGAACCTCAATTAGTAGGTTCTTTTTTTTGAGGATAAATATATAATCATTTCTTTAAGTTTTGTTTTTTGATAGTATATAAATAACAAAAGTATATCTTATCCCTTATAAGCCAGTACAAATTATTATGTTAAGAGAAACACTTTAGCCTTAAATCAGAGGGAGGAAATAGTAAATGAATATAGAGCATCATTCATTTTATAGTTCGAAATTAGGAAGAGAGATGGAGTTTAAGAGTTATGGACATACAGGTAAGCCTGTGGTAGTATTCCCTTCATCCGGAGGAAGGTTTTTTGAATATGAAGACTTTGGAATGATTGAAGCCTGCAAGCAATTCATTGAAAGTGGCGTAATTCGGATATATACAGTTGATGGAATTGATAATGAGACTTGGCTTAATAAAGAAAGAGCTGTTTCAGATATAGCTAACCATCATAACGCATATGATGCATATATTATAGATGAACTAGTTCCATTTGTTCGTGAAAATAATAATTATAATGGTGGGATGATTGCAACAGGATGTAGCATGGGTGGATATCATAGTGCAAACTTTTATTTTAGACATCCAGATGTATTTGATACAGTAATAGCTTTAAGTGGAATTTACGATGCTAGATTTTTTGTAGGGGAGAATCTAGGGGATTTTAATGTTTATACCAATTCACCAGTAGATTATTTAGCTCAGCTTAAGGATAATCATTATTTAGATGCCTACAGAAACGGTAATATAATTATCTGTACAGGTCAAGGCGCATGGGAAGAAGATGCTATTAAGGATACAAAAGCATTAGAACAAGTGCTGAAATCTAAAAATATACCTGCATGGATAGATTATTGGGGTCAAGATGTAAACCACGACTGGGAGTGGTGGAAAATTCAAATGCCATATTTCTTATCAAAATTGCAAGAACAAGATAAGCTTAAATAATAATAAATAAACTCATCGAATCTAGATGAGTTTATTTTTATTTTAAGAATCTCTAAAAGGTAATTGATTTCAACTAGTGGTAAATAAAAGTTTATAGCTATATAATATAGTCAATACTATAATACATTAGGATGGTGAAAAAATGAGAAATAGCGTTTTAGATGGAATAATGGGATTATGTGTTGCAGATGCATTGGGAGTACCAGTTGAATTTATGGAAAGAGATTCACTTAGAAGAAACCCTGTAGTAGATATGAGAGCCTATGGTACATACAATCAACCAGCAGGAACTTGGTCAGATGATACAAGTATGACACTTTGCCTTTTAGACAGCCTCTCTAATGGACTAGATTATGAAGATATAATGATGAAATTTTTAGCTTGGTTTAATAAAGGAGAGTATTCGCCTTTTGGTCAAGCATTTGATATAGGAAATAGTACAAGAAAAGCATTGATGCGCTTTGAACAAGGTACTCCTCCACTAGAATGTGGTGGAAATACCCTACGTGACAATGGTAATGGATCACTTATGAGAATACTACCAATTGTATTTTATCTTAGAGTCAAATATGGAAGAGATTTTGTTGGAAATGATGAGGCCTTTCAAATTATACATAATATTTCAGGCTTAACACATGCCCATAAAAGAAGTCAAATTGCATGTGGCATCTATATTTCAATAGCATCAGAGATTTTAGAAAAGAAAGACTTATATGAAGCTATAGAATTAGGTATATCTAAAGCGATGGAGTATTATAGAAATCAAGATGGATTCATGGATGAGTTGCATCATTATATGAGAATTGAAAGAAAAGACTTCAAGAATACTAATGTAGATAAAATAAAAAGCAGTGGATATGTAGTAGAGACTCTTGAAGCTGCTATTTGGTGTTTATTAAATACGACAAACTACAAAGACTGTGTTTTAAAAGCAGTGAATCTAGGAGAAGACACAGACACAGTTGCAGCAGTGGCCGGTGGCTTAGCAGGGCTATATTATGGATATAGTGAGATACCAATGGAGTGGTTGGAGATTATAGTAAAGAAAAAATATGTGGAGAAGTTGTGTGATGGATTAGGGGGAATTATCTAAAATAGAGAAGGATGAAAATGGAAAAACCATTTATGCCCAATACCTTTACAAATTTCCTATTTCATCATATATTACTAATAAAGACAAAAAAAGAAGGTAAGAGAAAAAATGATATTAAACCAAACTTTTGAGAGAGACAAAAAGAAAATACTTAAAAAACTGTTTTTTATAGTTTTTGGGAACTTGCTTTGTGCTATAGCATTTAATGCATTTTTTATACCTAGCCAATTGTTAAGTGGAGGGGTAGGCGGACTTGCATTAATGGTTCGTTATTTGTGGGATGTGCCTACTGGTATAACTGTGCTTTTAATAAATATACCAATATTTATTTTAGGTGCAAAGATGGTGGATAGAGAATTCATCATTTATGCTTTCATATCTATGCTTGTGTTTTCAAGCTTACTAACTGTAACTACAGATATCAGCAAATACTTTGTTATCGATGATATAATTCTTGGAGCTATATTTGGAGGAGTTTTAAATGGTCTTGGAATGGGTCTGATGTTTAGAAACAGGACTTGTCAGGGTGGTCTAGATATTATTGCAACAATACTTAAGCAAAAACGGAATTTAAATATTAGTACTGGTTTAATGACCTTAAATACTATCATTGTGTCCCTTTCTTCTATTTTATTTGGTTTTAAATCTGCTATGTATACAATAATTGCAATGTATGTTGGTTATCAAGTTCTTGATAAGGTTCAAATGGGATTTAATGTTAGAAAAAATGTTTTTATTATATCTGATAAATCAGAGGAGTTAGCTAGTCAAATTCTTACTAATTTACATAGAGGAGTTACTTTACTAGAAGGAACTGGTGCATATACTAAACAGGGTAAAAAAGTTATTTATTGTATAGTTACATCGAATGAAATTGTTAAATTGAAAGTGCTGGTAGATAAGATAGATCCTGGTGCATTTCTAACTATAAATGATGTAGTTGAGGTTAGGGGTAGTGGTTTTCAGAATGAGGGTATATAATTTGAAAATTTTCTGTAAAAATGATATGGTTTATTATAGCAAATAATTAGATGGAGAGGTATTTCTTATGGGCGTAAGAGTAATGACTGATAGTACTAGCTATATTGATAAAGATCTTAGAGAATCTTTAGATATAGAGATATTATCTCTACTTATTTCTTTTGAAGATGAAAGTATAAAAGAAACTGAAATAGATAACAAGGTTTTTTATCAGATGATGGAACGAAAAGGCATCCCAGTATCTTCTCAACCTGTTTTAGGCGAGATGTATCAGAGAATGTTAGATATCGTGAGTAAAGGCGATGATTTGGTTTGTGTTTTTATATCAGCTGAAATGAGTGGTACTTTTAATAGTGCATGTAAAGTTAGTGAAGAAGTCATGAAGGATTGTAAAGATTCTAAAATAGTTGTGTTAGATTCAAGATCTAATTCTATGCAACTTGGATTTGCAGCAATTACAGCAGCTAGAGCAGCTAAAGAAGGAAAAAGCATAGATGAAGTTGTAGAATTAGTTGAGCGCAATATTAAAAGAAGTAGGTTCTTATTTATTCCTGACAACTTAGAATACCTTAAAAAGGGTGGAAGAATAGGCGGTGCAGCTGCTTTGTTTGGGAAAATGCTCCAAATTATACCAGTTTTAACAGTGAAATCTGGAAAGACTGCTATACTTGAAAAAGTAAGAACTAAAACTAAAGCTATAAAGGTGATTTTTAATAGATTATTAAAAGACAATCTTGAGTTTAAAATTAAAGAAATAGTTGTTCATCATATAAATTGTTATGAACAAGCTAAGGAATTAGCCGATAAATTAAAAGATAAATTTGACATGGAAATATCGATAGTAGACATTGGACCTATAATCGGTATGCATGTAGGACCAGGTGCCATAGGCATTGCTTATTATACTGAGGAAGAAATTTCAAACTAAGAATTAGCTTAAAGATAATTTGACAAATCCATTTTACTGTTGTACAATAGCAGAAATACATATTACAGCGATGAAGAAAAATAGTAATCAATGATTATCTTAAAGAGAGCAAGTGGCTGGTGAGAACTTGTAGATAAACTGATGAATCCATTTCAGAGCTATTTACGAAGAGTGAATTCGTATACCTTACGTTACAAGGTTTTGAGTGAACAGATGTAAATTCGTCTGTTAATTTGGGTGGCAACGCGGTAGATACCTCTCGTCCCTTATTTTTAATAATAAGAGATGAGAGTTTTTAGTTTTTTGGACAATTTAATAGTAGGCGATGAAGAAAAATAGTAATCAATGATTATCTTAAAGAGAGCAAGTGGCTGGTGAGAACTTGTAGATAAACTGATGAATCCATTTCAGAGCTATTTACGAAGAGTAAATTTGTATACCTTACGTTACAAGGATTTGAGTGAACAGATGCAAATTTGTCTGTTAATTTGGGTGGCAACGCGGTAGATACCTCTCGTCCCTTATTTTTAATAATAAGTGGCGAGATTTTTTTATTTAAAATTTAGAGGAGGAATAAAAGATGAGAGTACTAGCAAATGACGGAATGGACAAAAATGCAATGGAAATTTTAAAAAAGGATGGCATATTAGTAGATTCAAATCATTATGAAAAAGAGGAATTATATAATATTATTAAAGATTTCGATATTTTAATAGTAAGATCAGCTACTAAAGCAGATAGGGAATTTATTGACGCAGCTAAAAAAGCAAGACTTAAGCTTATTATTAGAGCTGGGGTTGGTTTGGATAATATAGATATCCCTTATGCAGTTAAGAATGGAATAGAAGTTAGAAACACTCCTAATTCAAGCAGCAATTCAGTTGCAGAACTTGTCCTTGGACATATGATTGGACTTGCTAGGTATATTACTATTGCTAATATTACGCTTAGAGAAGGTAAATGGAATAAAAAAGCATATACTGGAACTGAACTTAGTGGCAAGACATTTGGCATTATTGGATTTGGGAGAATTGGAAAAGCTTTGGCTAACAAGGCAAGTGCCCTAGGTATGAATGTAATATATTATGATAAATACTATAAGAACGATGATAAATACAAGTATGTTGATTTTGAAGAGCTTTTAAAGAATGCAGACTTTATATCTTTACATGTTCCAGGTGTAGATAAAGCAATTATAGGGGAAGCAGAAATAAAACTGATGAAAGATGGTGTATTCCTTATAAATGCAGCACGGGGTGGAGTAATAGATGAAAATGCTCTACTTGAAGCACTAAATACTGACAAGGTTGCTGGAGCTGGTATTGATGTATTTATACAGGAACCAAAACCAAATCAAGACTTATGCAACCATCCAAAAGTATCAGTTACACCACATATTGGAGCAGCTACACAAGAAGCCCAGATGAGAATTGGTGGAGAGATTGTAGATATTATTATGGATTTCTATAACAATACAAATGAGATTGCAATTTAAAGATATTAATATGATAATAGGACCTTTGAGCTTAAAGATATTAAGTTTAAAGGTCCTTTTAATGAAGGATTAATACTTATTTAAATATTAAACAGATTATTTAAGGATTCGTATAAATCAGGATGAGTAAAGATTCCATGTCTTAATTTATAACAGCTTTCATAAAGCCTTCTGTAAGGTTTTGTTCTAAGGCTTTGCAAATATTTTTATTTAAAATTTTAATGCTTTTTAATAGTTTCTATAATATAATCTCTTCTCATATTTGTTTCTTTGAAGCACTTATTGTTAATTACCCAAGCAAGGATAGCTTAAAAGTTGTTATGATATACAGCGCTAACAATCAGTTCGTATTTGTAATTCGTTGTGTTAATCAAGCGTATAAGTTATACTGAAAAAAGAAGATGATTTTATGGGAAATTGAAATAATTATAAATAATAGCCGATATAGTTAGTAATCTAAAGTAAAAACCAATTGGAGGTGAGACCATGAAGTTGAATAAGAAAAATGATCATATAAAAGTTGAGAGTTTGTCACTTGTTGATAAAAAGCAATATGTACATGACAAAATAGAGGAAGGATTGCCCCAACTGAGGATTATATTTCTTTGTTTAGTTTTTTTATATGGAGCATTTGGATATTTAGATTATCTGATGATTGATGATTATATGAAGCAATTCTTAATTATTCGTTTTATTATTGTTATTCCATTATTTATTTTGTTTTTAGCACTTTCTTTTAGCAAGATAATTTATCGGATAGCACAGCCATTTATAACCCTTTGCCTTATTGTGGGTGGTGTGGGTATAGCCTATATGCTTATAATATATCCTAGCAATTTTAGCTATTATGGTGGATTGTTTATGGTAATTTTTTCTGGTTACTTTTTATTGAGGTTAAATACTAGTTATGCATTAACTGGAAATATAATCATTCTGTTGTCTTATATTGTTGGATTTATTACGATTAATAAGACAATAGATTTTGATACAATTATGGTGATATCTTTTTTTGCGGGAGCAAATATAATAGGCGCAGTAGGCAATTTTCAATTGGAGATAATGGGTCGATCTAGATATATGCAGGAGAAGGAAATTAAAAGCCAAAATAAACAACTTGAAGAGTTGGTTCTCACTCAGCATAATGAACTTCTACAAATTGAAAAAGCATTTGAATCGACTAGTGATGCTATGGCAATCTTTAATCCTAATGGAGAACTTATTGATTACAATGGAGCTTTTATTAGGATGTTAGAAGCCTCTGATACCACTGAAACAGTGTTTTTTCATAAGTTAGATGATATTATATTGGATGTAATCAATGGAAAACATTGGAACGGAGAGAAAACTTTTTCAGTGGATGATAGCTTAGATAAGACAGTATTGATTCAGGCTGATTCAGTATATGAAAATGATAAAATCATTGGCGCTGTAATGACTTTCAAAGATATCACGGATAGGAAAACCGCAGAAGAACAGATAAAGTATATAGGTTCACATGATCATTTGACTGGCCTTTTCAACCGATATTGGTTTGATGAGAAATTACGAAAATTAGATACACTGGATAAATTGCCACTTAGTCTAATAATGGCAGACCTTAATGGATTGAAGCTCTTAAATGATACTTATGGTCATGCAATCGGAGATGAGTTTCTTAAATCTGCTGCTGGGATTTTTAAGTTGGTATGCCGTAAAAAAGATATAGTTGCCCGTTGGGGTGGGGATGAGTTTGTAATTTTATTGCCAAATACTTCATATGATGAAGCATCATTAATAGCTGATAGAATTTTACAGGAAAGTTCTCAGGTACAATGTGAAGGTGTTCCTGTTTCAATGACTTTGGGTGTATCCTGCAAAGTAAGTGAGGAAGAGGATATTTCTATTATGATGAAATTAGCTGAAGATAAAATGTATAGACAGAAGCTAACTGATAGTCGTAGTGCCAAAAGCGCTATATTAAATGCACTTAACAAGGCTATGCAGGTAAAGAGCTTTGAAACTGAGGCACATTCGGGAAATATGCATAAATTTGCTAGAAGGTTGGGAATAAGACTGGGATTGTCTGCAGATGAATTATCTAGACTAGATTTGGTAATAAGACTTCACGATATAGGGAAGATAAATATTCCTGCAGAAATTCTTGGTAAAAAAGGACCATTAACGGCTGATGAATGGGTTATAATGAAAAGACATACTGAAATTGGTTATCGTATAGTTCAGGCAACTGAAGAGTTTGCTCATGTTGCTCAAGAGATTCTTTCTCACCATGAAAAATGGGACGGAACAGGATACCCACAAAATCTAAAGGGAGAAGAAATTCCATATCTTTCTCGAATTGCAAATGTTGTTGATTCTTATGAAGTGATGCTAAACGGAAGACCTTATAAAAAGCCTATGTCAGAAGAAGAGATTATCGCTGAATTAAGACGATGTTCTGGTACTCAATTCGACCCAAATTTAGTAGAAGTTTTTCTTCAAGAAATTAGTGAAATTGGAATAGATATATAAAATATGTAACTAAAGATATTGAAAGGATGTTTAAATGAATAAACAATTGGTTTTAACGGAAAAACCTTCTGTTGGTAGAGATATCGCAAGGGTTTTAAATTGTAGAAAAAAAGGAAATGGGTATTTTGAAGGAGATAAGTATATAGTTACATGGGCTCTTGGTCATTTGGTTACATTAGCTGATCCGGAGAAATATGGTAAAAAGTACGAAAAATGGAATATGGAAGACCTTCCAATGTTACCTGAACCTATGAAACTTGAAGTTATTAAGCAAACTAGCAAACAATTTTATGCTGTAAAAGAGCAAATGCTTAGAAAAGATGTTAATGGAATAATAATTGCGACTGACGCTGGGCGTGAGGGTGAGCTTGTTGCACGCTGGATTATAGAGATGGCTAAGGTAAAGAAACCTATAAAAAGGCTTTGGATTTCTTCAGTTACTGATAATGCTATTAGGGAAGGTTTTAATAAACTTAAAGATGGTAGGGAATATGAAAATCTTTATCATGCTGCAGTTGCAAGATCAGAAGCTGATTGGGTTGTGGGGCTTAATGGAACAAGGGCACTTACTGTTAAATATAATGCTCGATTATCCTGTGGTAGAGTTCAAACTCCAACATTGGCTATGATAGAAAAAAGAGAAGAAGAGATTAGAAAATTTAGACCTGTTGACTATTATGGGTTAATTGCAGACACAAAAAATCTAAATTTTACGTGGCATGATAAAAAATCAAATACCACCAGAAGTTTTAATCAAGATGAGATTAAAAAGATTTTCAGCTCTATAAAAGGGAAAGATATTGAAGTAGTAGAAGTAGATAAAAAACTTAAAAAATCTTACGCACCGGGGCTATATGATTTAACAGAATTACAAAGAGATGCTAATAGAATTTTTAGTTTCTCGGCAAAAGAGACTCTATCTTTAATGCAGAGATTATATGAAAGTCATAAAATACTAACATATCCAAGGACAGATTCTAAGTATATATCTGATGATATTGTTCCAACACTAAAAGACAGAATAAAAGCTTCAGCTATTGGAGATTATAGGCCGATTGGCTCAAAAATAATTGCAAGCGGAATAAAGGCGAATAGATCTTTTGTTGATAATGCAAAGGTATCAGATCACCATGCAATTATACCAACCGAAGAAAAAGTAATATACTCAAATTTAAGTGATAGTGAGAAGAAGATATATAACTTAGTAATAAAGAGATTTTTAGCTGTTTTATCACCAGCGTATGAATATGAACAAACTACCATAAAAGCAAAAATAGAAAAAGAAGAGTTTATAGCTAAGGGTAAGAGAATTATTAACCTAGGATGGAAAGAAATATACACAAAAGAAGACCTTGATGAGGATAGTGAAGAAGACCAAACACTTCCAAAGATAAGTAAAGGGGATAAATTAAAGGTAGATAGACTTAGAGAAACTAGTGGGAAAACAAATCCTCCAGCGCCATTTAATGAAGGGACACTACTTCAGGCTATGGAAAATCCAGTTAAGTATATGACAGAAGATGATAAGGATTTAAAAAAAATAATTGGTGAAACAGGTGGGATAGGAACAGTAGCAACCCGTGCAGATATAATTGAAAAACTATTTAACTCATTTTCAATGGAGAAGCGTGGTAAGGATATTTATACTACTTCGAAGGGACGACAGCTTTTAAATATAGTGCCTGAAGAATTAAAATCTCCTACTTTGACTGCAGAATGGGAACAAAAACTAGAACAAATAGCAAAGGGTAAACTCAAAAAAGATAAATTTGTAAATGAAATGAAAGATTATTCAAAGAAGCTAGTTAAAGAAATAAAAAATAGTGACAAGACGTTTAAACATGATAATCTTTCAAAGACCAAGTGTCCAGAATGTGGGAAATTTATGCTGGAAGTTAAAGGGAAAAAAAGTAAGATGTATGTCTGCCAAGACAGAGATTGTGGGTACAGACAATCTATTTCAATTATTTCAAATGCCAGATGTCCTAAGTGTAAAAAGAAGATGGAAATTAGGGGAAGCGGTGAAGATAAAATTTTCTCATGTCAATGTGGATATAGAGAAAAACTATCTCATTTTAATGAGAGAAAAGCAAAAGAAAAAGATAAAATGTCTAAAAAAGACGTGAGCCAATTTATAAAGCAACAAAAAAAGGAAGCTAATGAACCGTTAAATACAGATTTAGCAGATGCGTTATCAAAACTGAAATTTTAAAGAGAGTGTAATTTACACTCTCTTTATTTACTTAGATTGATTAGGATTTTCTAATTTAGATAGTTTTTCTTTAACTTTTGGGTAGGCTTTTTCTAAACGCTTGTGAACAAAGTGCTTTTCTTTGAGTAATTTATCATATTTTTCCTTAAGTGCGGGAATATCTAAATCTTTTTCCATTGAAGCCTCAAATTCAGCCTTTGAATCTTGAATTTTATTTTGGATGCTTTCTTTAGCCTTCATGGTTGTAGTTACTCTTTTATAGATTCCTTCACCAATTTCATCTGAATATAAACGTAGTCTCTCTGACATTTCTTCGAGTAGATGAAAGCGTTTATTGATTTTAAGAATACCTAATATTGTTACAATGAAATCAGCTATAAAATATGAAAGTAATAATATCAATAAGTAATTCCCAATTTTATTATCAAAAATGGATATAAATTTGGCGATGGATGGTTGGACAATATGTATCATAAATACTGCTCCCAAGCCCCACATAATTGAAAAAGATAAGCATACATATCCCTTTAGATTAAAAGGTTTATCGCTATAATCCCACCATTTATCATGAAACACCTTTTCCAATATAAATCCTGTGACAAACTCTAAAGTAGATGTAAAGAAAATTGAACCTACAAATAAAAATACTAGGTTATTAGCAAAGGGCTCAAAAAAGTAGAGGAGTGCAATCATACCAAAGCCATATATTGGGCATACAGGACCATTTAAGAATCCTCTATTAACAAAATTACCTTTTGTTAGTGCATGGTATGCAACTTCTATCCACCAGCCTAAAAAAGCATATATAATAAAAAACCATAAATAATTTGTAAATGAATATTCCATATAAATCCTCCTGTAGTTAAAATTGACTTACTGGATAAATTATAGCTCAAAAATCAACTAGTTACAAATGTATTGTTTGAGTTATTGGACTAATGGTAAAAATACAATAAAAGGGATGATATAGATGTTAAGTGATATTTATTATGGGCAGAGAAAATTCTTTGATGATGGTCATACTTTAACTTATGACTTTAGACTTTCTCAGCTTAAAAAGCTTAAAAATGTTATTAAAGAAAATGAAAATGCAATAATGCATAGCATTAAACTTGATTTAGCTAAACCGGAATTTGAAGGTTACACCTCTGAAATAGGGATAGTGTATGAGGAACTAAATAATGCGATTAAAAATTTAAAGAATTGGATGAAACCAAAGAGAGTATCCACACCAATTTATTTGAGCTTTGCCAAAAGCCTTATATATTCTCAACCAAAGGGAGTAGTTTTAATTATTAGTCCCTGGAATTATCCATTTCAACTGATGATGTCACCCTTAATTGGGGCAATTGCTGCTGGAAATTGTGCTATATTAAAGCCTTCAAGCCAATCTAAAAATACTCAACAGATTATTTTGAAGATTTTAGGTGAGAATTTCGACAGCGCTTATATTGCAGTTGTCGAAGGGTCAGGTTCAGTTACCAATCCTCTAATAGAACAACATAGATTGGATCATATATTTTTTACTGGAAGTATTGAAGCAGGTAAGGAGATAATGGGTATGGCAGCTAAAGAGCTTATACCAGTAACATTAGAACTAGGTGGAAAGAGTCCGACTATAGTTCATGATGATGCAGATATTGATTCGGCTGCTAAAAGAATAACCTGGGCTAAGTTTTTTAACCTAGGTCAAACTTGTCTTGCCCCTGACTATATATTAGTTCATTCGAAGGTAAAGACTGAGCTAATTACTAGGATAAAGTATTATATTCAAGAATTTTACGGAAATAAAGAAAAGAGCTCTGAGAATTCAGGCAAGATTATTAATGAGAAGAGATTCGATAAATTAGTGAGCTATTTGGAACAGGGGAGTATTATACAAGGCGGAAATTACAATAGAGATAATCTATTTATTGAACCAACTTTAATAGATGAGGTTGATATGCAAGATAGCATTATGAAAGAAGAAATATTTGGACCAATACTTCCTATATTAACCTATAATAATATTGAGGACACAATAGAGATTATTAGGAAAAACAGGTATCCATTGGCATTATATCTTTTTACAAGAGATGACTCTATTAAGAAGTATATAGTAGAGAATATTGAATTTGGTGGAGGATGTATCAATCACGCGCTTAGTCATGTAGTAAATCCCAACTTACCATTTGGAGGAATTGCATATAGTGGAAGTGGAAGATATCATTCAAAGTATACCTTTGATCTTTTTTCATATGAAAAAAGTATATTTGAACCATCTATTAGCTGGGAACCAAATTTAAAATATCCACCATATAAAGAAAGTCAATTGAAAATTGTAAAAAAAATTATGAAATAACTCTCCTAAAATGGAGAGTTTTTCTTATATTTAGGTACTAAACAAAGAATAATTAATAAAAAACTTTATTATAGTAATTAGATACCTTGCTAATGCGTAGAAGATATGATATAAATAGAAAATAGTATTTAAATATATCAAAGTAATGAGGGAGAGATTAAATGAAAAAATCAATTAGTATGTTTGTTTTATTAATCGGGCTTAGTGCATTAATGCTTACAGGTTGTGCAGGAACTGATTCAGGACAGGAAGTAGAAGGGAAAAACAGGTTAGAGCAAATTATTGAAAGAGGATACATAGAAGTTGCTACTGAACCGTATTTTGCACCTTATGAATTTATAGACCCTAGCAAAGAGGGTAATGAACAATATGTCGGTAGTGATATTGAGTTTGCACAATATATAGCTGATGAGCTTGATGTAGAGCTTAGAATAGTACCACTTGAATTTGCTGCAGTGTTAAGCAGTATTACCGAAGGGAAATATGACCTTGCTATATCTGCATTATCATATACCCCTGCAAGGGCTGAGGCAATGAATATGTCGAAGGGATATTATTATCCAAAGGATGCCGCAGGACATGGATTGTTGATTCGAAAAGCTGATTCAGATAGTATTATGGGTCCTAATGATATAGCTGACAGAGTAATAGTTGCACAAAGTGGATCTTTACAAGAACTCTTCGTAAATGAGCAAGTTCCAGAATACAAGGAATTTAAAAGAGTTTCAGCTACAACCGATGGCTTCTTGATGGTTCAAGAAAACAAAGCTGATGTTTGCGTAGCATCTATACCAATGGCACAACTTTATATAGATGCTAATCCTGATGCGGAACTTATGGTAGTACCTGGTTTTGAATTTACTATGGATGAAGAGACTTCAGGTACACGAATTGGAATTGCTAAGGGTGAAGATGAGCTTACTGAGAGACTTAATGAGATAATTGACGAGGTTAAGGAATCTGGAGTATTTGATGAATGGCATACAAAGTATACAGAATATGCAAAGACCTTGGGCCTATAAATTGGCTTAAGTTGAATAAAATACGGGCCCAATTTAAAGTGAGGCGGCCCGTTTTGTTTGTTTAAAAATATATTAAAGGAGTATTGCAAATGATAGATACAATATTACAGTTATGGGCAAAATATGATTATGTATATATAAATGGACTAGTTGGTACTTTATGGCTTGCTGCGATAACAGTTTTATTTGCGACTGTAATAGGAACAGTTATTGCTATTATGAAACTTTCAAAGATTTGGATTTTTGATAAAATAACCTCTTTATACATTGGAATTTTAAGGGGGACTCCAATATTATTGCAATTATACTTTTTTTGGCTTTTACTACCCAAAGTATCTGTTTTTGATCTCTCCGATACCGCATGTATAGTTATAGCATTAATAATTAATGCAAGTGCATATGTAGCAGAGGTTATTAGAGCAGGTATCCAGGCAGTAGATAAAGGACAAACTGAAGCAGCAAAGAGCTTAGGCTTGAGCAATACAAATATGATGAGGAAAATTATACTTCCGCAGGCTGTAAAAAATATATTACCTGCCTTAGGGAATGAATACATAACAATGGTTAAACAGACCTCTCTTGCTTCAGTATTTTTTGTGCAGGAATTGATGACTTCTTATAGGACTGTTCAATCCGCAACATTTTTGGCAATACCCTCATTGATTATAGTAGGTATAATATATCTTTTATTAACTACTGTACTGACTAAGGGACTTAGCATTTTTGAGAGGAGGTTGCAAAGAAATGATTAATAGTAAAGAACTTATTCATGTGGAAAACCTAGATAAATCCTTTGGTGATTTAAAGGTACTTAAAAATATCACGGAAACTATTCACGAGGGAGAAGTAGTTTCGATTATAGGTCCTTCTGGAAGTGGTAAGAGCACTTTTTTGAGATGTTTAAATCTACTAGAAAAGCCAAATAGTGGAAGAGTTCTCTTTAAAGGAATAGATTTAGCCGATAAAAAGATTAATGTTGATAGACATAGACAAAAAATTGGAATGGTGTTTCAGCTATTTAATGTTTTTCCGCATTTAACCGTTCTTGAAAACATTACCCTTGCACCTACACTGGAGAGGAAAATTCCAAAGAAGTTAGCCGAGACCCAAGCTGTGGAGTTATTAAACAGGGTAGGGTTATTGGATAAAAAAGATGAATATCCAACCAAATTATCGGGTGGGCAAAAGCAAAGATTAGCTATAGTCAGAGCTCTTGCAATGGAACCAGATGTCATTCTATTTGATGAACCTACAAGTGCACTGGATCCTGAAATGGTAAAAGAAGTTTTGGATGTAATAAAAGCATTGGTAGAGTCGGGAATGACAATTGTAATAGTAACTCATGAAATGGGTTTTGCAAAAGAGGTAAGTGACAGGGTATTATTTATGGCAGATGGCGAAATTGTAGAACAAGGTAGTCCTAATGAGTTGTTTAATAATCCTAAAAATCCCCGTACTATTGAATTTTTAAGTAAGGTATTGTAAAAAGGAGAGATTAGATGAATACACTGGAATATATTACAAAGATATTGGAAGATAGGGAAGACATGCTTATTAATACTAGCAATAAGATATGGAAATATGCAGAGCTTTCATACCAAGAATTTAATTCACAGGCTTTGCTATGTGAGGTGCTCAAGGAAGAGGGATTTGATGTGGAAGTAGGGGTGGCTCAGATGCCTACTGCTTTTGTTGCAAGCTTTGGAGAAGGAGGTCCTGTGTTTGGGTTTTTAGGAGAGTATGATGCTCTGGATACCTTAAGCCAAGAAGCGGGAATTACAATAAGGAAACCTCTTGAAGAAGGAGGAGCTGGGCATGGCTGTGGTCACAATGTTTTGGGAGTAGGCTCTTTAGGTGCAGCGATTGCATGTAAGGAATATCTAAAGAAGAACAATCTAGAAGGTACTGTAAAATACTTTGGTTGTCCAGCTGAGGAAGGGGCAGGTTCCAAGCAATTTATGGCTAGAGCGGGAGTTTTTGAAGGTGTTGATTTTGTATATACTTGGCACCCATCTGATATAAATAATGTTCAATCGGATAGTACTGTTGCGATTATGGGTGCGAATTTTTCATTTAAAGGAATTACTTCTCATGCGGGCAGTACACCACATTTAGGTAGGAGCGCTCTTGATTCAGCAGAATTAATGAGCGTGGGAGTCAACTATTTAAGGGAACATATAATAGATCAAGCTAGAATTCATTATGCATATTCAGATGTGGGGGGCACTGCACCAAATGTCGTACAAGATAGAGCTAAAGTTAAATACGAAGTGAGAGCACCAAAAGTTAAGCAGGTAAATGAGCTTTTTGAAAGAGTTGTTAATGTAGCAAAAGGTGCAGCACTTATGACTGGAACTGTTATGGATTATGAGATTACCATGGCCTTTTCTGATTATATTCCAAATAAGGCATTAGCAGAAATAGGAGATGAGGCGTTAAAAGAGGTTGGTCCCCCAAGATGGGATGATGAAGATTATTTTCTTGCAAAATCTTATCTAACCAGTTTTAATGAAGATACCCAAGAGCTCGCAAGAGAAAAAATAGAACTAAGATATGGTGAGGACAAGGTCGAAGAAATATTTGGAAAGCCTCTTGATCCTATTATTCATTCTTTTGATAAAAATAATAAATCTTATCAATCAGGTTCCACTGATGTTGGAGATGTAGGCTATACAGTCCCAACTTTAAATTTTCAAGTTGCTACAGCTTGTATTGGAAATGTGGGACATACTTGGCAAATGACTGGACAAGCAGGAAGCAGAATTGCAACAAAGGGAATGTTTATAGCAGCAAAAGCTATGGCGCTAGCAGCTATTAAAACTTTCGAAAGACCAGATGTTATAGTGAAAGCAAAAGAAATCGTAGCCAAGCAAAATGGTGGAGTATATAATTGTCCACTTCCTGATTCGGTAACACCACCTATTGGGAAATACTAGGAAATAGTGTTTGAATATTTTTATTGTGTGTATATGTATTAAGTAAAGTATTTTTCTGGAGGTGGTTATATGTTTACGTTAGGTAGAAAAGTAGATATACATTATCCAACTAATAGATTGATAGCAATAATTGCAATTCTAATTACAGGGGTGGGTTATTTCTTGACACGAGACTTTTCTATTGCTTGGAAAATGGGTGCAAGTGTGTTCTTAACGTGGGCATTAACAAGAGAGATTGATCCTAAAAGAGAGTATGCAGCTTTTGTTTCGGTTTTTTTTGCACTTTCGAGTTTATTAGTAGTTTTTAAAGTAGATTTGTTGGTGGTGTTTTTTTTGCTTTTAGCACTAAGGTATGTAAGCAAAATAACTGGGAATGAAAATACAATATTAGATATGCTTACCTTGTTTGGAATTGCAGTATTTTTATCTTACAGTGGGAAGACAAGTGTCTATATTTTAGTTTTACTTTTTGCTTTGTTTTTTAATATGAGAAATAGGAAAAGTAGCAAGATGGATCTAATTTTTTTCATATTAAGTATAGTAGCTCTGCTTGCACAAATTTTTATTCTGGAAGGATATATATTACCAATACCTTTATTGTCAGGAAATTGGATAATGAATACATGCGCCATAAGCTTACTTGTTTTTATAATATTTATTATAATTGATAAAGATAAAAGTATCCTGGATGACAAAGGAGAAATAGTTAACTCAAACCAGATATTAAATGCACAGATATTCTTTGCTACAACTATGAGTCTTTTATTTCTTTTAACAAGGGTTGAAATTGGTAATGTAATTGTATATTTTGCTAGTATGTGGGGATACATTTTTTATGGAGCAATTTCAATGTTAAAAAATAAAAAATCCAGGTAAAACCTGGATTAAATTTTGTCTATTTTTGCTGCCATGATAAAATCATTGTCGTCTAAGCCGCCTATCTTGTGTGTATAAAGAGTAACGATTACTTTGCCCCAAGATACTGTTAGAGTTGGATGATGACCTTCTTCTTCTGCAATAAATGTAATTTTATTTGCAAAATCCATTGCCTCTCTAAAGTTCTTAAATTTAAATGATTTTTCTATTTTCTTATCATCTAGGCTTTTCCATCCGTCTACAGCTTTAAGATATTCTTCTATTTCTGACTTTATAAGTGGAATTCCACCAACTTGACAAGGAATACAATTTTGATTTGCTAATTCAGTCATAGTATACACCTCCATTCTTACTAAGGAGATACCCTATAATGGTAAAGTTATTCTTTTATACAAATATAATCTCTTATAGGGAGTATTTTTAATATATAGAGATAGTAGTCTGAGATTATGCTATAATTAAATAGATTATTCTAATTATAAAATAAGGAGTGTTAATATGTCTCAAAAAATAGAAACTAGAATAGAAAATGTTAAATTTAGGCTTGCAGAACCCGAAGATGTAGGACTTGTTCTTAGATTTATAAAAGAATTAGCTGATTATGAAAAACTGCTTCATGAAGTTGTTGCAACTGAAGAAATATTAATGGAGACAATTTTTGAAAAAAAAGCTGCTGAGGTAGTTATTGCTGAATACAATGATGAGCCAATTGGATTTGCTTTGTTTTTCCATAATTTTTCTACATTCTTAGGTAGACCAGGCTTATACTTAGAGGATCTTTATGTAAGACCTGAAATGAGAGGGAAGGGAATAGGGAAACTTCTTTTAGCTTACTTGGCTAAATTAGCAAGGGATAGAAACTGTGGAAGACTGGAGTGGTGGTGCATTGATTGGAATACTCCATCAATAGATTTTTATAAAAGCTTGGGTGCAATTCCAATGGATGAGTGGACAGTTTATAGAGTTACAGATAAGGCTCTTGTAGACTTGGCTGATGAATTTTAATTGGAGGTAAAGATTTGAAACTATATTTAACTAGACATGGAGAAACTGAGTGGAATGTTGAGAAAAGACTACAAGGATGGGGAGATTCTCCGCTTACGGAAAATGGAGTGGCAAGAGCACATTCATTTAAAGAACTTGTAGCAGATGTTAAATTTGATAAAATTTATGCAAGTGATCAAAAAAGGGCTGTAGACACAGCAAATATAATTAAAAACAACCGAGAGATAAAGGTAATAGAACTTCCAGAATTAAGAGAATTGGCGTTTGGAGATTGGGAAGGAAGAACTGTAGCTGATATTAAATCAACAGAATCTGAGCTTTTTGATATTTATTTGAACGACCCATTGCTATATAAGCCAAATTCTGGTGAAACTATTTCTGAACTTTTTAAAAGAGCTGAGAAAGCTCTTGATAAGATTGTTGAAAATGAGGGGGAAAATGTTTTAGTAGTATCGCATGGCGTTACTATAAGAGCTATAATTACTTTACTTAAGAACTTGGGCATTGATGATTACAAAGAAATACCTGTTTATCCTGGAGCATCACTAAATATTTTTGAAAAAAGTGAAAATGGTTGGGTTGGTATAGTTGAGGGAGATATTTCCCATTTTAATGATACAATAGAAGAATAAGTATAAATTTTTATAGTATAGATAGTTATTTAGGAGGATTGTTTAGATGAAGGTAGACTGGAATGTTAAGTATCTTACCGTAGCTGCATATTCTTTTATAGTAATAGCTTTAAGCATAGTTTTCTATTTAATAACTTCACAATTAACAATGTTTACAGCTCAAATCCACATTTTCTATCAAACCATGCTACCTATAATTATAGGAGCGTCTATGGCTTACCTATTTAATTTTATTTTAGAGAAGGTGGAAGGTAAAATAATAACACCCGCAACTAAAGGCAAGATTAAATTAAAGAAAAAGAGAGCTATTAGTATGCTGATAACCTATGCAATTGTCTTTACATTATTGTACATATTTACTTTGGTTTTATTTCCACAGTTAGTGACATCTGTTGTTAAATTTGTAAATGAGGTTACAGATAACTTTGATGAGATTTCATTGATGGTCACTAACTTTATAGCTAGGATAAATTTAAGACCAGATTATATGGAATATGTAACTGAATGGTGGCAGGGTATACTAGAGCAGGCTTTTGAATTTTTAAAGGGATTAGTACCTATTATAGGAAATATTGTAAGGATTCTATTTTCGAGTATTTGGAATATAGTATTAGGAATTGTAGTGTCGGTATATTTGCTGTTTGAGAAAGAAAAATTCAAGGCACAAATAAAAAAAATAACATATGCTGTTTTTTCAAAGAAAAGAGCAGATCGAACAGTAGAATTAACAAAACGGGCAGATACAATATTTGGAAGGTTTTTAAGTGGAAAGATTTTGGACTCATTAATAATTGGGATTTTAACCTATATAGTTTTGATAACTTTTGGGATACCATTTCCAATATTGGTTTCATTTATTATTGGTATAACAAATATAATACCATTCTTTGGCCCATTTATTGGAGGTGTTCCTTCGTTTTTTATAATATTAATTATCTCACCAATAAAAGCTCTATGGTTTATATTAATTATAGTTGTAATTCAGCAAATTGATGGAAATATTATAGGACCTAAAATTCTTGGGGATTCTCTTGGAGTATCGGCATTTTGGATTCTTTTTTCACTTTTGATTGCTGGAAAATTTTTAGGCTTGATAGGGCTTATAATAGGAGTTCCATTATTTGTATTTATCTATTCGATTATTAAAGATAATGTGGAAACTAAGTTGGCAAAAAGAGGTCTACCTATTGAAACAAAGCATTATATATAATTGATTATCCAAGTAAAAGGTGTTTTATTAGAAGAATTGGATGAAAAAATATCATTTTAGGGCCAGAGTATTTCATAACCTTTTTAATAAAAGCTCTGTGTTTTTCATCATAGCAGTGAATTTTACAAGATGAACAGAAAGTTTTTTCTAGTATTACAGGACAATTTAGGATTCTTGATTTACAATAGTTTTTAAGTTCCTCAATTTCTGTAGTGGTATATTGCTCTCTATGATTTTTGTTTTTATAGAAGATATCAATCATTGTTGTCAAAATTGAAATTTCCTTTTTAATTTTAATTTGTTTAGAATCTTCATTCATTGTATTTTCACTCCTTAGTCTATTATTACGATTTAATTATAGCATAAAGGAAATATAAAGTTAATTAATGGAAGAATTAAAAAAATAACACTTAACTAAGAGTTGAGTGTTATTTTTTTGCTGAAAATGTTAACGGATAATTCAAATAATAGAGAATATATCAAATATTTAATAAACATATATATTATTTTCGAGAATATTATGGTATACTTAAAAAAAGTTCGTTTATTATTTAACAAGGGGTGATAGTGTGCAAGCAACAATTTTAAAAAAGGAATCGTTTGATAAACTAAGAGATTATATTGAAACAGTTGAAAAAAACGAGACATCTTTAATTCAAGTACTCCACGAAGCTCAACATATCTTTGGCTATTTACCAAAAGAGGTTCAGCTTTTTGTTGGAGAACAGTTGGATATACCAGCGTCTAAGATTTACGGAGTAGTTAGTTTTTATTCGTTTTTCACTATGGAACCAAAAGGAAAGTATGTTATAAACATTTGCATGGGGACCGCTTGTTTTGTGAGGGGTGCCGAAGCTATCGTAAAGCAGTTTGAGAAGACTTTAAATATCAAGACTGGCGAAACAACGGGTAATGGGATTTTTACAATTGATTGTTTACGATGTGTAGGGGCTTGCGGACTAGCGCCAGTAGTAATGGTTAATGATGATGTATATGGGAAAGTTACAGTAGAAGACATACCTAAAATAATTGCAAAATACTCTGAGTAAAGGAGGCGTACCTATGAATAAAATAAAGTCATTTAAAGAACTTATGGAAAAGCAGGCAGAGTTTATGCCTATGATGGAATTAAGAAAAGAAATGATTGGAGATAGTGAGTATAAAGAACTATTAGTATGTGGAGGCACCGGATGTATGTCTTCAGAAAGTGAGAAGCTACTTCAAAATTTAAAGTATGAAATAGAAAAGAATGGATTATCTGATAAAGTAAAGGCTTCTATCACAGGTTGTTTTGGTTTTTGCGAAAAGGGACCGATTGTTAAAGTATTTCCTGAAGATGTATTTTATACTGAAGTAACTCCAGATGATGCAGAAGAAATTATAAGACGACATATAATTGATGGGAAACAAGTGGAAAGACTTCTATATGAAGAGCCTACATTGCATAAAAAGGTTCATACACAGCATGAAATGGGTTTTTATAAAAAACAATTAAGAATAGCACTTAGAAACTGCGGACTTATAAATCCTGAATTAATTGAAGAATATATTGCTAATAGGGGGTATGAATCGCTTGGTAGATGTCTTACAGAAATGAGCGAGACGGAAGTGATTGATGAGCTTAAGCTTTCTGGATTAAGAGGAAGAGGAGGCGGAGGATTTCCTACTGGCTTAAAATGGCAGTTTGCTAATAAAGCTTTTTCTTATGTAAAATATGTTATTTGTAATGCAGATGAGGGAGACCCAGGTGCTTTTATGGATAGATCAATTCTTGAAGGAGATCCTCATTCAGTAATTGAAGCTATGACAATAAACGGATATGCAATTGGTGCTCATACTGGTTTTGTTTATATAAGAGCAGAGTATCCTTTAGCGATAAAAAGACTAAAGACTGCTTTAAAACAGGCTGAACAGGCAGGATTTATTGGTAATAATATTTTAGGAACTGATTTTAGTTTTCATATAGAGATTAAATATGGAGCAGGTGCTTTCGTTTGTGGGGAGGAAACTGCATTAATTCACTCTATAGAAGGTGGTAGAGGAGAACCAACTACAAAACCACCATTTCCTGCTGAAAGTGGACTTTGGGGGAAACCAACTAGTGTAAATAATGTTGAAACCTTTGCCAATATCCCTGCAATATTTTTAAACGGTGCTAATTGGTTTAATAAAATAGGAAGTGAAACTTCAAAAGGAACAAAGGTCTTTGCATTAGCTGGTAAAATTAATAATGTTGGACTTGTAGAGGTTCCTATGGGTATAACCCTTAGAGAAATAATATACGACATTGGTGGCGGAATTAAAGATGGAAAAGCATTTAAAGCTGTACAAACTGGTGGTCCTTCTGGAGGATGTATAACCGCTGATCAACTTGATGTAAAAATAGATTATGAGTCACTTGCTTCCATTGGATCAATGATGGGCTCTGGTGGGATGATAGTAATAGATGAAGATAACTGTATAGTAGATATAGCTAAATTTTATCTTCAGTTTACAGTAGAAGAATCTTGTGGTAAGTGTACTCCTTGTAGAGTTGGAAATAAGAGATTATTCGAGATGCTAACTAATATAACAGAAGGTAAGGGAACTGTTGAAGATTTAGAAAAGATGGAAGAACTCGCAGAGACAATAAAGATAACTTCGCTTTGTGGGTTAGGCCAAACTGCTCCAAACCCAGTTTTATCAACTATGAAATACTTTAATGAAGAATATCTCGCACATGTAGTAGACCATATTTGTCCAGCTGGGGTTTGTCAAGCATTGCTTAGATATGAAATTAGTGCTGATAAGTGTATTGGATGTACTCGTTGTGCAAAAGTTTGCCCAGTATCTTGTATAAGTGGAAAAGTTAAGGAAGCTCATGAAATAGATCAAAATCTTTGTATAAAATGTGGTGCTTGCTATGATGTATGTCCTGTAAATGCAATTACTAAAGGATAAGGAGTGATACGGCGTGATAAATTTAACGATTAATGGAAAACCAGTGCAGGTGCCGGAAGGCTCTACAATACTTGAGGCTGCAAAAATAGTAAATGTAAAAATACCTACACTTTGTCATCTAGATCTTCACGATATAAAAATGGTTAATAAAACTGCAAGTTGTAGAGTATGTGTTGTTGAGGTTGAAGGTAGGAAGACTTTAGCTCCTGCATGTGCAACTCCTGTAGCTGAGGGGATGGTTGTTAAAACTGATACTAAAAAGGCTGTTAAAGCAAGAAGAACTGTAGTAGAACTTCTTCTTTCGGATCATCCTAAGGATTGTCTTATTTGCGAAAAAAATCTAAATTGTGAATTACAGGCACTAGCTGCTGATTTAGGTATTAGACATATAAAATATGAAGGAGAACTTTCGGAGTACCCAATTGATACAAGTAGCTTTTCAATAGTAAGAAATATGACTAAGTGCATAATGTGTAGAAGATGCGAAACAATGTGTAATGAGGTTCAAAGTGTGCATGTACTATCAGCAGTCGGTAGGGGCTTTGATACTGTTATGGGGACTGCGTTTGACTTACCTATGCATGAAACTACTTGTACATTTTGTGGTCAATGCTTGGCAGTTTGTCCTACAGCAGCATTAACCGAAGTTAACAATGTGCCTAGGGTTTGGAAAGCAATAAATGATGAGAAAAAATATGTAGTTGTTCAAACGGCACCAGCTGTAAGAGTTGCACTAGGTGAAGAATTTGGTATGGAACCAGGTACAGTTGTTACTGGGAAAATGGTAGCTGCTCTAAGAAGCATAGGTTTTGACAAGGTATTTGATACTGATTTTGCTGCAGATTTAACAATAATGGAAGAAGCTTCTGAGTTGGTTCATAGAATGAATCATAGTGGTAAACTTCCAATGCTTACAAGTTGTTGCCCAGGGTGGGTTAAGTTCTTTGAACACCAGTTTAGCGATATGCTAGATATCCCATCAAGTTGTAAATCTCCGCATGAGATGTTTGGTGCTATTGCAAAGTCTTACTTAGCAGAGAAAATGGGTGTTAAACCTGAGAATATGATTGTAGTATCTATAATGCCATGTGTTGCAAAAAAATATGAGGCAGCAAGACCTGAGCTTGGACATGGTGGTACCAAAGATGTTGATATAGTAATAACTACTAGAGAACTAGCAAAGATGATAAATGAAGCTGGTATAGATTTCAATACATTAGAGGATCAGGAATATGACAACCCATTAGGGGAATCTTCAGGAGCTTCAGTAATATTTGGAGCAACAGGTGGAGTTATAGAAGCTGCACTTAGAACAGCTTATGAATGGTTAACTAATGAGACTCTAGAAAATGTAGAGTTCGAAGATCTTCGTGGTTTGGAGGGAACTAAAGAAGCTACAGTAAATATCAATGGCAATGATATTAGAATTGCTGTTACACATGGACTTGGGAATGCTAGAAAGTTACTAGAAAAAATTAGAAACGGAGAAGCTAATTATCATGCGATTGAAATTATGGCTTGTCCAGGTGGATGTGTAGGGGGCGGTGGCCAGCCTTATCACCACGGAGATTTAGAGATACTTAAAAAACGAATAGAAGGTATATATAGTGAAGATAGAAGTAAAACAATTAGAAAATCTCATGAGAATCCTATGATTAAGAAGTTGTACAAAGACTATCTAGGCGAACCATATGGAGAAAAAGCACATGAATTACTTCATACAAAATATGTAGCGAGACAAAAAATGTAATTGAAATATAAAAAATACTCGTCGTTTTGATGTGACCCCCAAAATCGACGAGTATTTTTTATTAGTATCTAGTCTTAACTATTTCCTTCTCCAATTCTTCAATTTCCTCAAGTGTATCCTGACTTAATTTGGCAAACAACTCATTTCTTGCGATTATTGCCTCATCTTGTCTATCTGCTTTCTTTTTTCTAAGCAGATTTTTATTCCAGCTTACTTTATGATTTTCATAATATACGTCATAATCAACAATTCGTGTTCCATCTTCCAAATGCTCTAACCCAAATAAAATTCTCTTTAACTCAGCAGGTTCTTCAAAAGTGAAAAAACGAACTCTATACACTTGAACTGAGAGTAGAGCTTTTGGATAATCCTTAGACCAAGATTCTCCAAGAACCAAACCTATATCCAAATCTTCAAATACTTCCATCATCCTGTCATAATGTAATTTATATGCCCCATATATATCATAAATCCTAATTTCTATTTCATTCCAATCTTTGTTATCTATTCCAATATTCAAATAACTGAGGGCCTGCATTCTAAGTTCACTTTTTATTTTGCCGTATTCTCCTTTTACCAGTAGGAAATTATCGTTAAAGTCATTTAAAATAATACCTTTGCTAAGCGGTTTTTTAGTTAAACCAATAATTATAGAATCGCTTTTATCATGTGAGATATATTGGTTATAGGATATTAATTCTCCACCTATATCTTTTTGAATTTCTTTTAGTACCCTATTAAGATCTCCGCTAGCTCTCATTATTATAAAATTAGCACTAGGTTGAACTGTTTCAATCATATTATTAGCATTGTTAGTAACAAGCTTACTTAGGACACATATAGGCTCTTGTAATATAAGAAATGCTCTAATTGGAGTATTTTCATCACTCGTGTTCGCCAGTGCATTTGCTATAAAAATAACGGTTTGATATTCTTTACTACGGTCTTGAATTACTTGTATGTCCATCTCTTCTGCTTCTAAATTCGTTACAAGGAAATCTACTAAAGTATTTATTTTTTTGCTAGTTATATAAAGTGATCTTGAACCATTTCTAATTAAGGATACCATAATCTATTCCTCCTATATTCCAATTTTATTTTTATTAAGTCTCGCTTCATTAGTACCTAAAGGATAATTCAAACAAGTTATTTCTAAAGTTTCAAGATTAATAATATTTATAGAATTTACACCATTTAAAGATATATATAAATCAGAAAATACGCTTTGAGGCACTATATCATGACCAAATAGATATATATCTGCGGGGGTTGTTTTTATATAATCAGGGTAGTGAGAAAATAAAAGTTTAAGACTATTTATACTAATTTCTCCAACATTTTCATATAACTTCATTCTACCTTTATTCTTATTTATAAAGTCGTAATCGTCGTGATTTCCAAGTGTAAGATAAATATTTTCAGTATTTGATGAGTTTAAAATCTTCAAAAGTTTTTTAACTTCATGTTTGTACTTAGTTAATAAACTAGGTTTAAATTCGCATTTTATATTATCTGCTAAATCTCCAGTATGAATGATATATTGAGGGTTAATAAGCTTGATAATCCGTTTCAATTCTGGATAAAATTGGCTAGGCGTATCTGAAATATGAAGTAACAGAGGATTCTTATTTAAAACTAATGAGTTATTAATATCTATTCTCCCTCTAAGTGAATCGAATAATTTATTAAATTTTTGCATATAAGAACCTCCTTTGCTTAATTATACACCAAATGATATTATTGAAACATAAGAATTAATTAGATGCTACGTCGAAAATTGAAAACATATCTGAAATGCAAGGTATAGGTATTTAAAATTGATAAAAAGGAGAAAACTATGAAGATAAAAGTGCTGACAGACAACAATACGATTATAGATAGATACTATCTTGGTGAACCGGGATTGTCATTTATTGTAGAGGTAAATGAAAAGAAAATTTTGTTTGACATGGGATATTCTGATGTCTTTATAAGAAATGCTTTCAAGATGGGGGAGACATTAAGAGATATTGACAAGGTAGTCTTTTCACACGGACACATGGATCACACATGGGGTCTCGACCCATACATACGTCTTATGTCCGAATGGGAGACTGAAAAAATTATATATAAAAAGCCAAGCCTTGTTGCACATAAGGAGCTATTTTTGAACCGGAGGTTCGAGGGGTTTAATGAAATCGGAAGCCTCGTATCGGAAGATAAAGCTTCTAGGCATTTTGACATGAATCTTACAAATAAATCGGTTAAATTGGCTGAAGGATTGTGGTTTCTCGGAGAGATAGAGAGAAAGTATGATTTTGAGGGCAAAATGGCAATTGGAGAGGTTTTACGAAATGGTGCATGGAAGCCTGATTTAGTGACAGATGACACTGCGATGGCTTATGAAGCAGATGGAGGGATAGTGGTAATAACGGGATGTTCACATTCTGGGATATGCAATATAATCGAGCAGGCAAAAAAAGTAACTGGAATTGAGAAAATAGTGGGAGTAATAGGGGGATTTCATCTAATGGATGGGGAGTCCATGCAAGTTGTTGAAACTGGAAAATATTTCGAAAGAAATGGAATTGAAGAAGTTTATGCTTGTCATTGTACATGTCTTGCTGCAAAAATCAAACTGTCAAAATATACAAGAATAAAAGAAATTGGGTCTGGCATGACTATTAATAAGTGGTGAAATTAATTGGAAATAAGTATAGACATAAGTAAAACTCTGCCGGGAGATGATATATATGATTAACGCATATAATAAAAATATTTTGAATGAAATAAGTATGCCAATATTTTGTTTTGAAAATGAGAAAGTTGTTTGGGTCAATAATCGAGGTAGGGAGATACTACACATAAAAGACGTTATGGAATTGAAGGAAAAGAATTTTTTGAAGTATCTTCACAATAGACAGGTTGATGGCAAATCTTTGAGAGAGGTAGTTTTGGAAATTGGAGATGCTTTTGATGGGAAAATATCTAAAAACGGAATAAATGTGGCATTAAATATTAAGGGAATAAGGGTGGAAGTTTTAATAAAAATTGTTCCCATTCAAAGCGAATATGCAAACAGTGGGATCGTTATATTTTCTAGTTTGCGAAGGCAAGGAGATGTTCTGGTTAGAAGAAATACTGAACGTTTTTATGCAGATATGTTTAAACAGGTTTCTTCACCAATTATTATATGCGACACCAACAATAGAGTGGTAGAAATGAATAAAGCATTCAATGATTTGTTCGGATATTCACGTGAAGAAGCTATAGATAAATATTGTTATGACTTGATTGCTCTCCCAGGGGAAGCGTTGAGTTTGATGAAAATAAACGAGATGATTCGTAAAAAAGGAATCCAGAATAAAAGTTTAAAATTGGTTGACAAATGGGGAACCGTTATAGATGTAAAGTTTACAGGCCATCCTATTCTTGAAAACGGAAAAGTTATAGGAACCTACAGAATTTATGAGGATTTAAAAAAAGAAAACGACATAAGAAACGAGCTTATTCTTCAAAAAACTTATTATGAGGAGCTTTTCAATACATCGACCGATGCCTTGGTTCTTCTTACAAAAGAAGGTGACAGGGTTGTTTATTTCAATGAAGCCTTCGGAATACTTTTCGGATATTCCCTAGTAGAAGCCAAAGGGAAACTTATTGGTGAGCTTGTCGCCTATGGTGACAGAATGGATGAATCGAATGAAATGATTCAAAAGGCTAAGAACTTAAAGCAAATAACGAAAAATACAATCCGCTACCATAAGGATGGAACTCCAATTTTAGTAGAACTTATCGCGAATCCTATTTCTAAAGACGGCGAATTTTTGGGCATTTATGTAGTTTACAAAGATTTGACAGTAGAAAGCAAGATGAAGAGGGAACTAGAGATTCAGTCGCAGTATTTCAATAAATTATTTGAAAGCTCCATAGATGCAACCGTATTTTTGGATGTAAATCAAAATATTCTAGATATCAACAATGCTTTTGCTGATTTATTCGGATATGAAGTGGATGAATGCAAAGGGATTAATATAGATGACCTAATAGTTTCTAAGGAATATCGTGAAGAGTCTAGCAGATTATTAAATGAAAGTCTAGCAGAAAAACCTGTAAATAACGAAACGAAGCGCATGAAAAAAGGCGGAGAGATTATCGATGTTGAGGCATCAGGTCATGCAATAAAAATTGAGGACAAATTAATTGGGATTCTTGTGAATTACAGAGATATCAGAGAACGAAAGGGTATGATGAAGGCTCTTGATGAACAGAGGGCGTATTTTAAGCAGTTGTTTGATAATTCTCCAGAAGCAATTGTTATTATTGATACCAATGATAGAGTGTTGGATGTAAACAAGGGTTTTTGTAAAATATTTGGATATGAGAAGATGGAGACACTTGGGGAATATATAAATGATTTAATTGCACCAGACAGTCTTTTATTAGAAGCGGAGAGTTTGTCAGCTAAGGTGATAGGGGGAGGCGTTGTAAAATTCGAAACTAAACGCAAAACCAAGACCAAACAATTGATAGATGTGGACATTTTGGCTTATCCTATCAAATTAAACCAAGAGCATGTAGGTGGTTATGCAATTTATTCGGATATAACTGAAAAGAAACGTGTTGAAAAGGAAATTGAATTTTTGGCTTATAGAGATAGCTTGACGGGACTTTTTAACCGCAGGGTTTTTTACGACAAACTTAGGGATAAAATTAATTACATGGGGATAGATGAGAAGCTTGCTGTTTGTTATATCGATCTTGATGGATTCAAAAAGGTAAATGATAATATGGGACATAATATTGGAGATGAGCTGCTTCGCTATGTCGCGAAAAACATTGAAGATAGCGTAGATAGTGAAGACGTTGTAGCCAGAATGGGCGGAGACGAATTTGTTATTTTTACTAAATTTGTTTACTATGAAGAAATTGGCGCCAAAATGGAAGCAATTATAGAAAGATTGAATAACGGTCTTAGAATTTTTGATTACAGCATAAAAATATCTCTGAGTATAGGAGTGGCAATATATCCAGACCATGGTACAGAAGTGGAGATAATAATCAAGAAAGCGGATACTGCAATGTATAGGGCTAAAAGGGATGGTCCGGGCGGTTATCTAATATACACAAATGAAATGGGGGAAAAAGACAAGTACTTGTACGAAATTGAAAATAGACTCAAAATGGCTCTTTCGAATAGTGAAATAGAAATGCATTATCAACCTATTTTATCCGGGGATGGAACCGTTAAAGGGTGTGAAGCTTTGATGAGGTGGGAAAATAGTGCTCTCGGAAAAATTTCTCCAAGTATTTTTATTCCTATAGCTGAAAACAGCGGAGAAATTCATCAATTGGGAATTTACGCTTTCAATCAAGCGTTGATAGTATTTAAAAAATGGCAAAAAAAATTCGGTAATAGTTTGTTTATGTCGATAAACATTTCTGCTAAACAAATTGAGAAAGAAAACATTGTCGATTTAATCTCTGAGATTTTGAATAATCATGGGCTTACGGGGAAGTGCATTCATTTGGAGATTACTGAAAGTTGTTCAACTGAGAATGTTATAAATTTGAAAGATAAGCTTTCAAAACTTAAAGAAATGGGGTTTTTAATCTCGATTGACGATTTTGGTACAGGTTATTCATCTTTTAGGCAATTAAGAGATTCTTATATTGATTTTATCAAAATCGACAGAAGTTTTGTGAAGGATATAGACAAGAAAGTTGATAATAGAGCTATAGTGAAAGCTATGGTTGCATTGGGAAAAAGCATAGGTGCGAAAATCATAGCGGAAGGTGTAGAAACAAAGGAAGAGCTTGAAATAATGAAGCGATTGGGATGTTACATGTATCAGGGATATTTTTTAAAGCGGCCTGCGGATGAGGAAACAATCGAAGCATTTATTGAAGACAGGAAGCAGTTATTGAAAGGAATTCCGGATTTTTGTGAAGAAAACTCTACAAGTAACCCAAGCTCATAAAGAATTTATAAATGTTGGAACAGGATAGAAATAATACAGAACAATATAGGGTTTAAAAAGGAGAAAATATGAAGTGTTTTGAATATGGGGAGATAGAAAAAAATCATCTTAAAGAAGCAGATACAAATATGAAAGAACTTATCCATGGTCTTGGCCATATTAATAGAGAAGTAAATCCAGATATTTTTTCTGCTTTGATTGACAGTATTATAGGACAACAAATATCTACTAAAGCGGCTACTACCGTAAAAGCTAAGATTAGATTATTAGTTGATGAAATAACTCCAAAATCAATTTATGAACTCTCATTAGAGGATATAAAGCTATGTGGGATGTCCTATAGAAAAGCTGAGTATATAAAAGATGCTGCTGATTCATTCTTAAATGGTGACCTCCATTCTAAAGATTTAAGAGCTATGAATGATAAAGAGGTAATTGATAGTTTAGTTTCAATTCGTGGAGTAGGAAAATGGACTGCAGAGATGCTCTTAATATTTTCGCTAAATAGAAAAAATATATTAAGCTATGATGATTTGGGTATAAGAAGAGGACTGATGAAAGTATATAATTTAGACTCGTTAACTAAAGAATTTTTTAATGAGTTAAAGATTAAATACTCACCATATGCATCAATTGCTTCCTTGTATATATGGGAAGCTGCAAGTACAAAATAAAGGAGGATGTAATAATGAAAAAAATAGCTTTTTTTGCATTTAAAGGAGAAGAAATGTGTTTTGTACATTTGTTACTCAATGCAATTGATTTACATGAAAAAGGAATTGTTGCCAAGATTATTATGGAGGGTGAAGCTGTAAAATTAATTCGACCTTTAGAAGAATCTAATAACCAGCTTTATAAAAAAGCTAAGGATTTAGGATTATTTGATTGTATATGTAAAGCTTGTTCAGCAAAACTTGGAGTGCTTGAGTTTAATGAAACCGTGGGTATCCCAATTAAAGGGAATTTGCAAGGTCATCCTGCAATGTATGATTATTTAAATGATGGATATGAGATAATAACGCTTTAACTATTAATCTTAAAATTTGCACCCTTTAGGGTGCTTATTTTAATTGAAATATTTTGATTATACAGAAGATTCATGTTATAATTACGAGGTATAGTGTTATAAATAAGTAAAAATATTGCTATAATAAACAGATTATTATTTTCTTACACAAAATTCTAGTTAGGGGGAATAGATATTGAAAGCTTATGCAACAGATAAACTCAGAAATGTAGCTTTATTAGGACACAGTAGCAATGGGAAAACTACTTTAACAGAAGCAATGTTATTTGCAACAGGTGTGACTACAAGACAAGGAAAAGTAACAGAAGGAAATACAGTATCTGACTTTGATAAGCAAGAGATTTCAAGAGAAGTATCTATTGGAGTTTCTGTAATACCTATAGAATGGAACAACTTAAAATTCAACATTCTTGATACTCCAGGTTATTTTGACTTTATCGGAGAAATGTATGGAGCTAAAAGAGCAAGCGAAGGATCGGTAGTACTCATAGATGCATCTTCTGGTATAGAAGTTGGAACTGAAAAGGCTTGGAAAAATGTTGAAAAATACTCTACACCAAGAATAATATTTTTAAATAAAATGGATAAAGAAGATATAGATTTTGATAAATTGATAGACCAATTTCAAACTGAATTAGGTGATAAGATAATACCATTTGCATTGCCAATCGGAGCTGGGGAATCTTTTAAGGGATTTGTTAGTGTAATAGATGAAAAAGCATATGAGTATAGTGGTAAAACAAGAAAAGAAGTTGAATTGACTGATGAACAACGAGTTCGAGTTGATGAAATAAAAGAAACATTGATGGAAAGAATTGCAGAAACAAGTGAAGAATTGATGGAAAGATACTTTGAAGGAGAAGGATTCACCAGAGAAGAAATAGATAAAGGAATTAAAAAAGGTGTTTCAACTGGAGACTTAGTACCACTTATTGTTGGATCAGCTGAAAAAACGATTGCAGCAGATTTTTTGTTAGAGCTTATTGGGAAATACATTCCTTCTCCAGCTGATGTAGGATCTGTAAAAGGTACTCATGACGGCGAAGAAGTTGAAAGGAAAGTTGATGTATCAGAACCTTTTTCAGCAGTTGTATTTAAAACTATTATTGACCCATTTGTAGGGAAGTTGACTATGTTTAAAGTAGTTTCTGGAAAATTGACTAAGGACACGGATCTTTACAATGCTACAAAAGAAGAGTCAGAAAAATTGGTAAGTTTGTTTTTATTGAGGGGTAAAAATCAGATTGAAGTTTCAGAAATTCAGGCTGGAGATATTGGTGCTACATCTAAATTATCACATACTCAGACTGGAGATACCTTATGCGATAAAAATAATCAGACGCTTTACGATACAATAAGTTATCCGCAACCAACATTGTTTAAAGCCGTGGAGCCTAAAAGCAAAGGTGATGAAGAAAAAATTGGAACATCTTTAAATAAGATGATAGATGAGGATCCAACTTTTGTAATAGAAAGAAATACAGAGACCAAACAATTACTTATTGGTGGTCAGGGAAGCGTTCAACTTACTGTTATAGTTGATAAATTGAAGCAAAACTTTGGAGTTGAAGTAGTTCTAAAAAGCCCTAAAATAGCTTATAGAGAAACTATTAAAGGGAGTTCAACAGTTCAAGGAAAACATAAGAAACAATCTGGTGGAGCAGGACAATATGGGGATGTTCATATGAAGTTTGAACCATCAGAAGAAGAGTTTGAATTTTCTCAAGAGATTTTTGGCGGATCTGTACCTAGAAACTATTGGCCAGCTGTAGAAAAAGGTGTAAGAGACTCTTTAGAGCAAGGGGTTTTAGCAGGGTGCCCAGTCGTTAACATAAAAGCAACTTTATTTGATGGTTCTTATCATGACGTCGATTCAAATGAGATGGCGTTTAAGATAGCAGCTCAAATTGCATTTAGGAAGGGTATGGAAGCGGCTAAGCCAATTTTATTAGAGCCGATTATGAAGGTAGAGGTATCAATACCGAACGACTATATGGGCGATGTAATGGGTGATATGAATAAACGTAGAGGAAGAATTTTAGGAATGGAACAACAAAGTGATGGAACCCAAAGGATTACGGCTGAAGCTCCTCATTCCGAATTATTTGAATATGCAATAGACTTAAGAGCTATGACTCAAGCTAAAGGAAGCTTTACTATGGAGTTTTCAAAATACGAAGAGGTTCCTATGATGGTAGCTGAAAAAATAGTAGCTGATTATAAGGCAGAAAGAGAGAATAATTAATTTAAAATTATTTTACAAGTAAAAAACACTAGCTTTCTAAGCTAGTGTTTTCTAATAGTATGTAGCTTAGTGATCAAATGAACATTATTATAGAAGAATACTTAGTAAAGAAAGGAAAGTGCTATGTTATTTGAAGATATTATAATATTAGACCATAATTTCGAATTGCAAACGGGAATGAACTTGATAACAAACGGAGATAAAATAACTTATATTGGCAAGGAACTTCCTGATAATTATGAGGGAGATATATATAATGGGAAAAACAAAGTAATTTTACCTGGATTTTTTAATACTCACTGTCATATACCTATGACTCTACTCCGAGGTTATGGAGAAGGTTTGCCACTACAAAGGTGGCTTTTTGAGAAAATGTTTCCGTTTGAGGCTAAATTGACACCTGAAGATTGCTATTGGGGAAGTTTATTAGGTGCAATGGAGATGATAAAAAGTGGTGTAGTTTCATATACTGATATGTATTTTAATATTGAAAATATAGTACTCGCGACTAAAGCAAGTGGATTAAAAGCTAATATATCACATGGAACATCTGAAAATAGTAATATTTCAAATTTCAAGGATCTAATTGCTTATAAGGACACGGAGAGAATGATAGAAATGTTGAGAAATGAAAATGATAGTATAAAAATAGATATTGGGTTGCATGCTGAATACACATCAAATGAAAGTTTAATTAGACAAGTAGCTGAATATGCTAAAGACAAAAATTTGATAGTTCATACTCATGTATCTGAGACTAAGAGTGAACATGAGAATTGTAAAGAAAAGTATGGACTTAGTCCATTAGCGTATTTTGAAAAATGTGGTTTATTAGAAAATCCTGTTATAGCTGCACATTGTGTATGGATAGAAGAAGAAGATTTTAATATTATTAAGCGTAATAAAGTGACACCAGTTCATTGTGTATCGAGTAATTTGAAATTGGGTAGTGGCTTTGCTCCAATAAAACAAATGTTGGATAAGGGTATTCAGCTAGGACTTGGAACTGATGGTGCTTCATCTAATAATAATCTTAATATGCTTGAAGAAATTCATCTTGCATCCTTAGTAAATAAAGGAGTTAACCGAGATCCTCAATTTATGTCGCCAAAAGAAATAATAAGGATTGCTACTTTAAATGGGGCATTATCTCAAGGTAGAGGAGATACAGGATGTATCAAAATGGGCAATAAAGCTGATATTATTGTATTTGACATGGATAAACCTCATTTGCAACCTGTTTTTGATGTGTTGTCAAATATAGTCTATTCTGCTAGTGCAGAAGATATTTGTTTAACTATGATTGATGGGGAAATAGTATACAAAGATGGTGTGTTTACAAATGTTGATAGTGAAAAGATTATATATCAAGCGAATATAATAAAAGACAGAATATTATCAGAACTTAGCTAGGTGAACTATTAGAGAGGAGAACCCATTTGATAAGAAAAGATGAAGATTTGGCTTTTATGTTGAGATATGAAAATGTTGCATGGTATGAAAATGGTGCTGTTAAGATATTGGATAGAAGGATATATCCAACTAAGACAGAATTTGTAACTTGTAAAACACATCAAGAAGTAGCTCAAGCAATTGCAGATATGGTTACTCAGAGTGCTGGTCCATATACTGCAGCGGGTATGGGGATGGCATTAGCTGCACATGAGTGTAAGGACATGAAGGAACAAGATATGTTAGAATATCTTGAAAAAGCAGCATATACACTGTCTCATGCCAGACCAACTACCACAAATAGAATGGTTTTAGTTACTGATGGTTGCCTTATTGCAGCTAAATCAGCTATAGCGGTTGGTTCTAAAGTAGATAAAGCTATATTTAATAGAACAATTGATTCACTTAACAGAAGATACTCTACCATAGAGATAGTAGGGGAACATTTGGTAAATATGTTTCCTGATAAAGGTAATATAATGACACAATGCTTTGGGGAAACTATAGTTGGTATGATGCTTAGGGTTGCAAAGAAAAGAAATAAGGATATTAAACTTTTTATTCCAGAGACAAGACCGTATTTTCAAGGAGCAAGGCTTACTGCAAGCGTTGCTTATGGACAAGGATTTGATACTACTGTTATAACAGATAACATGCCAGCTTTTACAATGGCAACAAAGAAAATAGATTTATTTACTTCTGCTGCAGATGTAATTTGCATGGATGGGCATGTAGTAAATAAAATTGGAACTTATCAACTAGCAATTGTAGCTAAGTACCATGGAGTTCCATACTTTGTAACTGGAATTCCAGATCAGGCACATCAGACTATTTCATCCGTAACTATAGAGGAAAGGGATCCAGACCTGGTTTTAGAAGCTAGGGGAGTAAAAAATACTTTAGAGGGAGTAAAGGGTTACTATCCATCATTTGATATAACACCACCCCATTTAGTAAGTGGGGTTGTAACTGATAAGGGAATATTTGTTCCATATGACTTACACAGATACTTTGATTCAGAGACAAAAGAGTATTATTAATAAACTTTGCTATATAGAAAGAGGTACTAAAATGAAGATGATCAAGGAAAGAGAATTAGTTGTTGATTATGGTAAAAAGATGTTAACTAGGGGTTTAACAACTGGCTCAGGTGGTAATATTAGTATCTACAATAGAGAATTAGGATTGATAGCAATTAGTCCAAGTGGGCTGAATTATTTTGAGACAAGAGTAGAAGACATTTTAATTATAGATATAGATGGAAATGTGGTTGAAGGTAGTATAAAACCATCTAGTGAAATTGGTATGCATTTAGCATTCTATAAAAATAGGGAGGATGCAAATGCTATAGTCCATACCCATTCAAAATATGCAACTGCAGTTTCTTGTATGGGATGGGAATTAAAACCTGTGCATTATTTGATTGGATTAGCTGGAACTAGCATTAAATGTGCCAAGTATGCTACATATGGTTCCACTGAATTAGCTCAAAACGCAATCCAGGCAATTGAAGGTAGAAATGCTGTATTACTCGGTAACCATGGGCTGATAGCGCTAAGTTCAGATGTTTCAAAGGCATTTTCTATCGCAGAACATTTAGAGTTTGTTTCAGAAATATATTGTATTACCAAGTCTTTAGGAGAACCTAATATATTGTCAAATGACCAAATGGATGATGTTATGAAGAAATTTAACACATACAACTATAAATGAAATAGAAAGATATACAATCTATTTAAAAGATTTCCAAAAGAACAATTAAGCTAAGGTAATTTAATAAAAAGAATAATAATTAATAAAAAATATATTTACAAGATTTCAGATTATGGTATAATGATTATGACGAATACGAAAAGGCGTTCTTTTTGTAAACTGTCAAACGATAAAAGCAAACCTAGCGAAAGCTAGGGACGCAAAGCTATAGGGCCTTCAAAGGCAGCCAGCTACCGAAAGGAGAGTTTAACTTGAAAAGAATAGTAAGTCTTTTTATGGTATTTGTTTTTTTAACTGTATTTTCGCCAGCTGCATTAGCTGATTCAGGTTTTGATGTAGATATTTTTAATAACTCGCAAATCAGAGTTCAGAGTGAAGATTTCGGGCAAGATATGAGAGTTATGGTAGAAAAAAGCGGTGAAAAGTATTATTATAGCCTAAATAATTCTCAGGAATTATTACCTGTTCAACTTGGGAATGGATCATATACTGTAAAAATACTTAAGAATATTGATGGAAATAGATATAAAGTATTAAAAACTTCTAATTTAAAATTAGATAATACTGGTAATGATGTATATATATCTTCAAGTCAACCTGTTTATTGGGAAGAAGATGGCTTGAAAACTTTAGCAAATTCGTTAATGAAAGATGCATTTACAAACGAAGATAAAGTAAAGGCGGCTTATACTTATATTACCGAAAATATAAGCTATGATGTAGATAAAATAAAAAGAATAGATACTTCATATGTACCATGTGTAAGTTCTACAATAAATTCTAAAACAGGAATTTGTTACGATTATTCAGCACTTTTTGCCGGTTTGTTAAGATCACAAGGAATACCTACTAAACTAGTAAAAGGATATGGTAAATTCTCAAATGAATACCATGCATGGAATGAAGTTTATGTAAATGATAAATGGCAAGTAGTAGATACAACATATGATGCTGCTGCTGTGAAAGCAGGAGTTAAATTAACTATGTATAAGGAACTTAAAGATTATCAAAAAATAAGAGAGTATTAAATTAAGCCCTAGGGCTTAATTTTTAGTATGGAAGGGCAAAGAAAGTCAAAGTCTAATTAATAGAGGTTGTGAAGGTATGTCTGCAATAAGTAATATTATTGAACAATTTTTAAAAGAGCTGATTCAAGAAGCAAATGGAATGGTAGAAATCCAGAGAAATGAGCTAGCAAGTAAATTTGAGTGTGCTCCTTCGCAGATAAATTACGTACTGAGTACTCGGTTTACTCCATATAAAGGATATTATATTGAGAGTAGAAGAGGTGGCGGTGGGTATATTAAAATCATAAAAGTAAATCTTCAAGATGATTTGAACATGAAGAATATTATAAGAGATATTCTTTCTGATGGTATTACTGAGATGAAGGCTTGTGAAGTTATAGAGGTATTACTTGAAGAAGAAATAATAACAAAAAGAGAATCTGAAATTATCAAAGCATCGATAAGTGATAGGGCGTTAAATTGCCTGACAACTGAAAAAAACTCAATTAGAGCATCTATATTAAGAAATGTTTTGTTAATTTTGGTAGGCTAGGAAGAGGCGATAAATATGCTATGTGAATCTTGTAAAAAAAGACAAGCGACATTACACTATACAAGTGTAATAAACGGAGTAGTTGAGGAATATCATTTATGTGAAGTTTGCGCTGCTGGAATCCAAAAAGGTATAATGGAGAATTTCCCTGTTCACAAGTTGTTTGAAGGTTTGAATTTGGATGTTAAGTGCCCAAATTGCAGTCTATCTTACGAAAAGTTCAGAGCAACTGGTAAACTTGGATGTTCTGAATGCTATGATGCTTTTGGTGTGGAATTGAAAAGTGTTATAAAGGGTATACATGGGCATACTAAACACAGTGGAAAGATGCCTAAAAGAGGAATTACTAGAATTAAAAAAGAAATTAATATTGAGGAATTAACAGAGCAGCTTGAGGATGCAGTAAAATTAGAAGAGTTTGAAAAAGCTGCTGATTTAAGAGATGAGATAAAAAGATTAAAAAGTAATCTATAGATCTAGGAAAGAGTGAGTGATATGGTTATGTGGCTTAATTCTAATGAGTATGATGATGTAGTGGTAAGTACAAGGCTTCGTGTAGCTAGAAATTTGGAAAGAACTACTTTCCCTGTTTTCGCTTCAGAAGAAGAATCAAAAGAAGTTTTAAATAAGGTTCGCGATGCTATGGACTTAATTTTCAAAGAAAATGAATACAGTTTTCATAAATTGGATGATATGGAACAAAGAGAGCGAAGTAGATATATGGAGGATCATTTAATAAGTCCAGGGTTAGTTGAAAAGAGCAGTAATGGTAGTTTCTTTTTAAGAAATGATGAAAAGGTTACTATTATGATTAATGAGGAAGATCATATTAGATTGCAGGTTTTACTACCTGGTTTTGATATTATACAGGGTTGGGAACTTTGTTCTCAGATTGATGATATGTTAGAATCTAAGTTAGATTTTGCATATCATAGAGAATATGGCTATTTGACGACTTGTCCTACAAATACGGGAACTGGACTAAGGGCTTCAGTTATGCTTCACCTTCCAGGAGTCACTGCTACTGGGAATATAAGCAGTATTATTAATGCATTGAAAAAAGCTGGTTTAACTATAAGGGGTATTTATGGTGAGGGGACTGAAGCAGTAGGAGATTTATATCAGGTTTCTAACCAATTGACCTTAGGGGAGACGGAAGATGAGATAATTGAAAAACTCAATAGAGTAGTATGTCAATTAATTAAGAGAGAAAAAAGTACTAGGGCATTTTTATTAGAAAAAAGACATGTTGAATTTGAAGATAGAGTATTTAGAGCGAAGGGGTTACTTTCAAATGCGAGGGTTATTTCTTCAAAAGAGGCACTAAAAAACCTTTCTACTATAAAGTTAGGGATTGATTCTGGAATTCTAGCTGATTTAAAAGGCAAGGAACTTATTGACCTTATGATATCTATTAGACCTGGGAATGTTCAATCTATAGAAGATAAAGTTATGAATAAAGTAGAAAGAGATGTTAAAAGAGCAACCGTTTTAAGAGAATATTTTAATTAATGGAGGTATAGTATGGGAATGAATGGACGATTTACTGAAAGAGCACAAAAAGCTATCTTGCTATCTCAAGAAGAGGCAAAGAAGTTTAATCATAATTATGTTGGTACGGAACATTTGTTATTAGGATTAATAGCTGAAGAACAGGGAATTGCAGCAACTACTTTAGTAGAGTTGGGGATTACCCTTGAAAAGGCTAGGAAACAAGTTTATGAATCTGTTGGAATGGGAGAAGAAAAGGTTGAATTGGTAGGATTTACACCAAGAAGCAAGCGGGTATTTGAAATAGCTTCAAGTGAGGCTAGGAATATGGGACATAACTATGTAAGTACAGAACATCTCCTTCTAGGGTTGATAACAGAAGGAGAAGGTATAGCTGTTACTATTTTGAGGCGAATGGGTATGGAACCTGCTATTGTAGCTGAAAAAATCATACAGAGAATTACAGAGGCAACAAGTAAGCAACAAGCTATGCCTAAACAAAAAAAAGAGCCTTCTAGTCTTGAAAAATATACTATTGATTTAAATAAGCTTGCAAAAGATGGTGGTATAGATCCTGTTATAGGAAGAGCAAAAGAGATTGAGAGAGTAATTGAGGTTTTGAGTAGACGAACTAAAAACAATCCAGTCTTAATTGGTGAGCCGGGTGTAGGAAAAACTGCGATTATTGAGGGGTTAGCCCAAAAAATAGTAGAGGGAGATATTCCAGAAATCATTAAAGATAAAAGGATAGTTACTCTTGATTTACCGGGGCTTATTGCTGGAGCTAAATATAGAGGAGAATTTGAAGAGCGACTCAAATCAGTTATGAAAGAACTAAAAGATGCAGGGGATGTAATTCTCTTTATTGATGAGATTCATACTATTGTTGGCGCAGGTGCAGCCGAAGGAGCAATTGATGCATCTAACATACTAAAGCCAACATTAGCAAGGGGAGAGCTTCAGGTTATAGGTGCTACAACAACTGATGAATATCGAAAACACATAGAAAAAGATACAGCCTTAGAGAGAAGACTCCAACCTATTATGGTGCAGGAGCCAAGTGTAGAGGAAACTATAAAGATATTAGAAGGACTAAGAGATAGATATGAAGCGCATCATGGGGTAAAGATTCTAGATGATGCGATTCTTGCAGCAGCAGAATTATCTAAGAGATATATAGCTGATAGATTTTTACCTGATAAAGCTATAGATTTAATAGATGAGGCTGCGTCGAAAATAAGGGTTCACACCTATGTAGAACCTACGGAATTAAAAAAATTAGAAGAAAGACATGAAGAATTACAAAAAGAAAAAGAGGAAGCAATAAATACTCAAAATTTTGAAAAAGCAGCTAGTATAAGAGATGAAGAAAAAAGCATAAGAGAAGAAATAGAGAATAATAAAATAAAATGGCAAAAACAAAAGCAAAAAAATAATTTATTGGTAGGTTATGATGAAATTGCTGAAGTAGTTTCAAATATGACAGGTGTACCTGTTAAGAGGATGACTACTGGAGAAAGCGAAAGGTTGCTAAATTTGGAGGATATTCTTCATGAAAGGGTTGTTGGGCAAGAGCCAGCGGTAAAAGCTGTATCAGCGGCTGTTAGAAGAGCTAGAGTTGGTTTAAAAGACCCTAATAAACCAATAGGTAGTTTTATTTTTGTAGGGCCGACAGGTGTTGGAAAAACATATCTTGCAAAGGCACTTGCAGAGGCTTTATTTGGTGATGAGGATGCTATGGTAAGAATGGATATGAGTGAATATATGGAGAAGCATTCTGTGTCTAGGCTTGTTGGTTCCCCTCCTGGATATGTTGGATATGATGAGGGCGGTCAACTTACTGAAGCTATAAGAAGAAAGCCATACTCTGTAGTTTTATTTGATGAGATAGAAAAAGCACATCCTGACGTATTTAATATGCTACTTCAAATTTTAGATGAAGGAAGACTTACTGATTCTAAAGGTAAGACTGTTGATTTTAAAAACACGGTAATAATAATGACTTCAAATGCTGGGGCAACTTCAATTAAAAAACAAAATGTATTAGGTTTTTCTGCTAGTAATAATGAGGAAGTAGAAGAATATGAGAGAATGAAAGAAATAATTACTGGAGAACTTAAAAGGACGTTTAGGCCAGAATTTTTGAATAGATTAGATGAAGTAATAGTATTCCATGGACTTAAAGAAGAACAAATTATCCAAATTGTAGATATAATGGTTAAAGATCTTGAAAAAAGAATGGAAAAAGCTGGAGTTCACATTAAAATTTCTGAAGATACTAAGAAATATATATCTAAACAAGGTTTTGATACTGTATTTGGGGCAAGACCACTTGAAAGAACAATTAGAAAAATGATAGAAGATCAGCTTGCTGAAGAAATATTAAAAGGCACAGTATCCAGAGATGAAAAGTTACTAGTAGAATATGATGGAGAGAAACTTATCTTTAAGAAAGAATAATCGAATGACAAATTGACTCTCTAGGGGGATATATTATTGGCAAAGAAAATAAAATCTAACAGATGCAATGTTTGTGGATATGAAATGGTAGGTTTTATGGGGAGATGCCCTGAGTGTGGTAGTTTCGGATCATTTGAACCTATTGAGAAAGATGAAAATTTTTCGAAAAAAAATTCAGGGGTTAAACTTGATTGTATAGATCTTAATAAAGTTAAATCACAAAACAGTGAGAGAGTTATAACTGGGATAAACGAGTTTGATAGGGTTATGGGTAGTGGGATTGTAAAAGATTCAGTTACAATCTTAACTGCAAGACCTGGGGCTGGTAAATCGACATTACTTCTTCAGGTTTCAAATGCACTTGCTAAGAAGGGATACAGTGTATTGTATGCATCTGGAGAAGAATCCGCCTCGCAAATTAAATCAAGAGCAGATAGGATACTTCCTGTGATAGAAGATAATTTGAAAGTAGTTTCTCACAACAATATGGATAGTATCTTAGATACTATTCGTGATTTAGATGCACAATTTATAATTATAGATAGCATTCAGGCATTTACTTTAGATGCATTTCCTACTTCGAGGGCTGGTTCGCCAACACAAACAATGGAATGTGCATATGAACTTGTTAAACTTGCAAAAAATAAAGAAAATCCTAAAATGATTTTTATAGTTGGGCAAATGACTAAAGAAGATGAATTAGCGGGATTAAGAGCACTCGAACATTTAGTAGATACTGTATTATTAATTGAAGGAGAAAGTGGAGAAGAACTTAGAAGTTTATTAACCACTAAGAATAGATATGGTTCTACTGGGGAGATGGGTTTTTTTAATATGACTGAAGAAGGTATGATTTCAATTGATAATCCATCGGAGTATTTTATGACTAAAAGATCGAGAGAACAAACTGTATCAGGTAGTTCTTTAACAGTTGTAAGAGAAGGAACACGACCAATATTGCTTGAAATTGAATCTCTTGTATCACCTTCATTTACACCATTTCCTTCTAGAATTGGGGAAGCTATGAAAAGAGAACAATTAAATACACTTGTTTCAATACTTGAACAAAGAGGCGAGATTCCTCTTTATGATAAAAATATAGTTATTAAAACAACTGGTGGTATAAAGTTAAAAGAGCAAGCTTCAAATTTAGCTGTAATAACAAGTATTGTTTCATCAATATACGATAAACCTTTACCTGATGATACCATATTTTTGGCAGATGTTGGATTAACGGGTGAATTAAAAAGAATACCTGCATTAGAAACAAGACTTAGAGAGGCCGATAGAATGGGTATTAAAACAGCATATATATCGGAAAGTCAAGATATAAAAATAAAACTAAACTCTCTTCAATTAGTAAAAAAGAGACTTTTAAAAGATGTATTAAAAACAGTGTTTTAAAAAGATGTACTTGATTAAAATCAAGTACATCTTTTTTTATAAAAAAAGAACAATCTTTTTTTGCTTTTCCTCACAAAGAACTTTGAGTTTCAAAGAAATTCACCTTATAATAGTAAAAACTTCTCTACTTCATTCCATAAACTCCTAATGCTTTGGTTCTCTCCAATTCTTTCTTTATAGTATCTGATAATTGAAAGTCAAGAGTGTTTGCAAGTGCTGTTAAAAAATAAATATAAGCACCAATTTCCTGTTCCAGTACTTCTTTACAATTTGGGCAGATATCCCCGGTTATATGAGAATCAACTTTCCCAACCATATCTTCTAAGGATATAGACTCAAAGTCTTGTTTTTTTGCGTGTAATTCAATACAGCCACATGATGTAACGGACTTAGCGATAGCACGGTTAATACGAGAGTTGTACTCTTGCAACTTAGTCATTATATCTAAAATGCTCTTATGCCTGACTAATGAGAGATTAACTTCGTCCTGTAAGTTGTCAATTATGTTGTTTTGATCCTTGTTGATATTCATATATACCTCCCTTGTTAAGTTCTAATTTCATTATACTTTTAAGAACTGATTTATGTCAAATCAATATATTTTCCTAATATATACATGATTTTATCATTTTAAAAATTAGTTGACAGAAAATGTAATACTATGATAAAATATAAACTTTACATATCACCTGTAGTAGGTTATAATATATAAAATAAGGATATAATATGGGGAGGTATTTGATATGTTTAAAGTTGGAGATAAAATAGTTTATCCAATGCACGGTGCAGGTGTGATTGAAAAAATTGAAGTAAAAGAAATACTTGGAGAAGAAAGAGAGTATTTTACTATTAAAATGCCTATAGGAGATATGAAAGTAATGGTTCCAGTGGCAAATGTGGAAGAGGTTGGAGTTAGAGAAATAATTACAAAAGAAGAAGTTACGGAAGTTATGGAAATACTTGAAGGCCACAAAACTAAAATGCCACAAAATTGGAATAGAAGATATCGTGCTAATATGGAAAGAATTAAAACTGGTGATGTGCTTGAAATAGCTTCAGTTGTAAGAAATCTGACCTTGCTTGATAACGAAAAGGGCCTCTCAACTGGAGAAAGAAAAATGCTTAGTAATGCCAAGCAGATGCTTCTATCAGAGTTGGTGTTGGTATGTGATGAGGATATGGAAAGCATTGAAGAAAAAGTAAGTGCTGCTATTCTTGAGAATGAAGGTTTTGAAGAAGAATTCGATGAAGATAATTAAAGCTAGTAATTATTGCTCAAACTGGTTATAATTAAAAGGATGGGTTCAGGAGGTGGAAACAGTGGTAAAAAAAGTTATGAGAGGTCTTATAGTAGCCTTCGGGATGCTTATAGGATTATTTGTTTTTAGCTTTATTCGAGATTCAAAGTTAATTGTACTAACTGGAGTTTTAGAGATTGTTGCTTTTATTGCTTCTATGGTATTATTTGGAATTATATTTTTTATTCTTTCTTCTTTTATTATAAATAGAGGTCAAAAAGTTGCAGCAGTTATTGAAAATGAACTCCAAAGGTTTTCAATTCAGAATATTGCACTCGGAGCTATAGGGTTAATATTTGGTTTGTTAATAGCATATTTGATTAGTCAACCACTTTATCGAATTGAAATTCCATATGTGGGTGTAGTATTATCTATGGTTTTATATTTATTGTTTGGATATTTGGGGATCACAATACCAAATAGAAAAATCGAAGATATAACCACTTCATTGGGAAATATTTCAGGAAACATTATGAATTCTAGGAAATCTTCTAAAGAAAAAACTAAGGTAGCAGCTAGCTGTCCTAAAATATTAGATACAAGTGTTATAATTGATGGTAGAGTTGCGGATATAATAAAAACAGGATTTATAGAAGGTCCCTTGGTTATTCCTGTGTTTGTACTAGAAGAGCTTCAACATATTGCTGATTCATCCGATGGACTTAAGAGGAATAGAGGTAGAAGAGGTTTAGATATATTAAATAGAATACAAAATGAATTAGATACAGAAATTATAATTCATGAAAAGAAATTTGAAGACATATCTGAAGTAGATTCTAAATTACTTAAGCTTACTCAAATGTTAAAAGGTAAGATTATAACAAATGATTATAATTTAAATAAAGTTGCAGAAGTTCAAAGAATTGAAGTTTTAAATATTAATGAGCTTGCAAATGCTGTAAAACCAGTTGTTTTACCTGGAGAAGAGATGGTTGTCCAAGTGGTAAGAGATGGAAAGGAATCAGGCCAAGGACTTGCTTATTTAGATGATGGGACTATGATAGTTGTTGAATCTGGTAGAAAGTATATTGGAGAGACTATTGATGTTATTGTAACATCTGTACTCCAAACTTCTGCTGGAAGAATGATATTTGCAAAACCAAAGGTTTTATTTGACAGTGCTGTCTAGGACCCTTTACTGGGACTTTATAAGTATAGCAGCTTATATTTTGAGGTGGTTGAATGTATAAAGGGAAGTTTGTTTCTATTATCATAGCAGCAGCAGGGATGAGTAATAGAATGGGAAGTAAAATAAATAAGCAGTTTTTACTCATAGATAATAAGCCGATTTTAGCTCACAGTATAGAAGCTTTTAATAGGCTTAAGTGTGTTGATGAAATCATAGTTGTTTCAAAGGAAGAGGAAGTTGAATACTGTAGGAAAGAGATTGTATATAGGTATGGATTTAATAAAGTTTCAAAAATAGTAAAAGGTGGAAAAGAGAGACAAGATTCAATATATAATGGAATTCTTTCCTTAAATAGTAATGTAGATATAGTGCTGACTCATGATGGTGCAAGACCATTTATTAGAAAAGAAGCTATAATAAAAGGAATTGAAGGAGCTATCAAGTATGGCGCTTGTGTTATTGGGGTACCGTTAAAGGACACGATAAAAGTTGTAGAGGATAATGATATTGTTCATCATACTCCAAATAGATCTCTTTTATGGGCAGCGCAAACACCTCAATGTTTTCAGATAGATTTATTAAAAAAAGGTTATGAATATGCTATGTCTGAAGGGATTGTAGGGACAGATGATAGCTCCCTAGTTGAGAAAAATGGATATCCAGTGAAAATGTTAATGGGGAACTATGACAATATCAAAATAACGACTCCGGAGGATCTTATAATCGCAGAGTCTTTTTTAAAACAAAAGGACAGATATATTGAACAATTGCATCTTGCAAGGAGAAAAATATGAAAATAGGTATGGGATATGATGTTCACGCTTTAGTAGAGAATCGTAAGTTTATAATTGGAGGAGTCGATATAGCTTATACTATGGGTTTATTGGGACACTCCGATGCAGATGTATTAGTCCATAGTATCATGGATTCGATATTAGGTGCTTTAGGTGAGGGTGATATAGGAAAACACTTTCCTGATACTGAAGAGGAGTACAAAGATATTTCAAGTATGATATTGTTAAAAAGAGTCTATGATATAATGAAAAATAAGGGTTATAAAATAGGAAATATTGATGCTACTATAGTAGCTCAAATGCCTAAAATGGCTCCATTTATAGAACAAATGAGAACGAATGTAGCTGAAGTTCTGCATTGTGAAATAGAAGATATTAATATAAAGGCAACTACAACTGAGTGGCTAGGCTTTGAAGGAAGAGAAGAAGGGATAGCTTCATATAGCGTTTGTCTATTAGAGAAAGAGATTGACAAGATTTAAAAATTTGTGTAAACTTATCAATATTAGCAACGAAGGGAAATAGTAATAAAAAATGGCCTAAGAGAGGGAATCAATAGCTGAAAGATTTCTGACCCGCTTTTTTACGAACCTAACCTGGAGCATTTAAAGATAATTTAAACGGTGGAACCGTTAAAATCAATGAGTGAACTTTTAAAGTTTATTAGAGTGGTACCGCGGAATTTAACCTTTCGTCTCTTGTTGAGATGAGAGGTTTTTTGTATTATAAGAAAATAGATGGGGTGAAATGAATGAAAATGTCAAAGATGTATATGCCTACCTTAAGAGAAATTCCATCAGAGGCTGAAATACCTAGTCATCAATTAATGCTTAGAGCAGGTATGATTAGAAAATTAGTTAGTGGAGTTTATTCTTATTTACCATTAGGATATAGGGCTATTAAAAAAGTTGAACAGATTGTAAGAGAAGAAATGGACCGTGCTGATTCTCAGGAGCTTCTTATGTCGGCAATTCAACCAAGAGAGTTATGGGAAGAATCAGGTAGATGGGCCAATTTTGGTCCTGAAATGTGGAAATTAAAAGATAGGAACAATAGAGAATTTTGCTTAGGGCCTACTCATGAAGAATATTTTACAAATTTAATTAAGGATGAGATTAAATCTTATAAACAGCTTCCACTTAATCTATATCAAATTCAAACTAAGTATAGAGATGAAAAAAGACCAAGATTTGGTTTGATGAGATGTAGAGAATTTATAATGAAAGATGCTTATAGCTTTGATGTTGATGAAGAAGCCATGAAGGTTGCATATCAAAAAATGTGGGATGCATACGATAAAATATTTACTAGGCTTAAGCTTAATTATAAAGTAGTAGAAGGTGACACGGGTGCGATGGGTGGAAAAGTATCTCATGAGTTTATGGCAGTTAGTGATATTGGTGAGGGTGTGCTAGCTTATTGTAAGAATTGTGAATACGCAGCTACAGATGAAAAGGCAAAGGTTGTTTATAAATCAACTGAATCAACTGAAGTTTTAAAAAACACAGAAGAAGTTTATACACCTAATATGAAGACTATTGATGAATTATGTGAATTTCTAGATATAACAGGAGATAAATGTGGAAAGGCATTGGTTTATAATGCAAATGGAGAAACTGTAGTTGTTATTATACCAGGGAATAGAGAACTCAATGAAACTAAATTAGCTAATTACCTGGGTATTGCATCACATGAATTAATTATGGCGGAGGAAGATGTTATAAAAGATATATCTCATTCTAATAAAGGTTTTACTGGGCCAATTGGGCTTAAAGAAGGAGTAAAGATATTAGTAGATAAGAGTATTACAGGGATTAATAATATAGTAGTTGGTGGTAACAAAACTGATTATCATATAATAAATGCAAATTTTGGAAGAGACTTTACAGGAGAGGTAGTAGAGGATCTAATGATGATTGAAGAGGGAGACTTATGCCCTGTATGCGGCCAGCCTATATATCTTCAAAGAGGCATTGAAGTTGGGAATATATTCCAATTAGGCACTAAATACAGTGGAAGTTTATCTGCAAATTTCTTAGATGAAAATGGTAAAGCACAGTTATTTTATATGGGGAGTTATGGTGTTGGCGTTTCAAGAACAGTAGCAGCAGTAATAGAGCAATATCATGACGATAAAGGTATTGTTTGGCCATTTGTAATAGCTCCATACCATGTTATAGTTACTGTTATGAATATTAAGAAAGAGGAACAAGTAGAATTAGGTGAGAGTATTTATAATAGTTTGATAGAGCGTGGCATAGAAACGCTGCTTGATAATAGAAATGAAAGAGCAGGCGTTAAGTTTAATGATAGAGAGCTTATAGGTATACCAGTACAAATTACAGTTGGTAAAAGGGCTGATGAAGGTATTGTAGAGTTTTCTCTAAGAAAAGGCGGAGAAAAGCTAGAGATAAAAACTGAAGAAATTGATTCGCTAATCCAAAAAGCTTTTGATGAAGAGGGGTTTTCTTTATAGAAAGTGGACTCAAGCTATATTTTGGGTATATTAAAAGAGAGTAATTAATCGGAGGTGTTTTAAATGAAAGATGTTAGAGTTAGATTCGCACCAAGTCCTACGGGATATTTGCATATAGGTGGACTTAGAACTGCACTTTACAATTATTTGTTTTCAAAAAAGAACAATGGGAAATTTATTTTAAGGATAGAAGATACTGATCAAACAAGATTTGTTGAAGGTGCAATTGAAAATCTAATAGATTCACTGCATTGGGCAGGTATAGATTATGATGAAGGCGTATTTATAGAAGATGGGAAAGTTGTAGAGAAAGGTGAATTCGGACCATATATACAGTCAAAGAGGCTTCATTTATATAAAAAATATGTAGATGAATTGATTGAAAATGATTATGCTTATTATTGTTTTTGCTCTAAAGAACGATTAGAGTCTGTTAGAGAAGAACAAAAAATGAAAGGTATGGTTCCTAAATATGATGGGTTTTGTAGGAATGTATCACTAGAGGATGCAAAAAAAAGAATAGAAGCAGGAGAAGAATATGTAGTAAGACTTAAATTACCTATTGATAGAGATATCCATTTTAATGATTTGGTAAGAGGAGATATTACTATTAACACTAATGATATAGATGATCAAGTACTTTTAAAATCAGATGGTTTTCCTACCTACCATTTGGCAGTGGTGGTAGATGATTACCTTATGGGAATTACTCATATAGTTAGGGGCGAAGAGTGGCTTCCATCAACACCTAAGCATGTTTATATGTACGAAGCATTCGGATGGGAAAAACCTATTTATGTCCATTTACCCACTGTTTTAAATCATGAGAGAAAGAAACTATCAAAAAGACAAGGCGATGTTTCTGTAGATGATTTTAAAACAAAGGGATATTTACCTGAAGGACTAGTAAACTACCTGGCTCTTGTTGGATGGAGTCCAGATGATAATGAAGAGTTATTGACTATGGACCAAATGATAGAAAAGTTCTCTTTTGACAGAGTATCTAAGACAGGAGGAATTTTTGATAAAGATAAATTAGACTGGGTCAATGGTCATTATATTAGAGATTCATTGCTTTCAAGGATAAAAGACTTATCTATACCATATTTGGTGGAGGCTGGATTTATAACAAATGATTTTGCAAAAGAAAATCCAGAGTGGATGGATATATTAATAGATACAATAAAGGAAAGTTTAGCAACAGTATCTGAAATAACTGATAAGACTAGCTTTATTTTTGATGAAAAACTGGAAATAGAAGAAGATGCTATGACTGAATTTCTAAATGATGAATCTACAGATATTCTTATGAATGCAATTATAGAAGAGGCAAATGAGTTTGAAAGTTTAAATTATGATGATGCCAAAGGATTTATGAAGAAAATTCAAAAACGGACTGGGATAAAAGGCAAAAATTTATTTATGCCTGTAAGGGTGGCTTTAACTGGAACTGCCCATGGTCCAGAGTTAGTAAATGTTATTTATTTATTAGGTAAAGAAAAAATGATTTCAAGGGCAAAGCATATATTAGAAGCAAATCAATAGTATTGTATAAAAGAGCTCATTAATGTAAAATAAGGTTAATATCTAAGCAGGATAATAAACTTAAAGAGACGTTTATAACAAGAAGATTTGTTAGCATTAGATCAAGAATCGTCTCTGATTTATTTGAGACGATTCTTATTTAAGGCTATAGAGGGAGGAAAATATGAAACTATATAACACTTTAACTAGGAAAAAAGAAGAGTTTGTACCAATAAAAAAGGGTGAGGTAAGCATGTATAATTGTGGTCCTACTGTGTATAATTTTATACATGTCGGAAATGCAAGACCACTTGTTACATTTGATACACTTAGAAGATTTTTTATTTATTTAGGATATGATGTAAAATTCGTTGTAAATTTTACGGATATAGATGACAAGTTAATAAATAAAGCAAAAGATGAAAATACTACGGTAAAGGACATTGCAGATAGATACATAAAAGCCTTTAAGGAAGATGCGCAAGCGCTTAATATATATGAATACAAGACAATACACCCAAAAGCAACTGATTATATTCATCAGATGGTAGAATTTATTAGTGCACTAGAAGAAAAGGGTGCTGCTTATGAAGTTGATGGTAATGTTTATTTTAGTATAGCAAGTGCTAAAAATTATGGAAAATTGAGCAAAATGAATATTGATGAACTTCAAAGTGGTTCGAGAATTAATATTAATGAAGACAAAAAGAATCCTATGGATTTTGTTTTGTGGAAAAAGGAAAAGCCCGGAGAACCCTCTTGGGATAGTCCTTGGGGAAAAGGTAGACCAGGTTGGCATATAGAGTGTTCAGTTATGGCTAAGAGTATTCTAGGCGAGACAATTGATATACACTCTGGTGGTGAAGATCTTCAATTTCCACATCATGAAAATGAAATTGCTCAGTCCGAGACACTTTCTGGAAAACCATTTGCAAATTATTGGCTGCATAATGGTATGCTAACAGTGGATAATCAAAAGATGTCAAAATCGCTTGGTAATTTTTTTACTATTAAAGAAATAGCTGAAGAATACGATTTAGAGGTGCTTAGATTCTTCTTGTTATCTGCACACTATAGAACACCTATTAACTTTAGTAGAGAAGTAATGGATCAGAATAGGAATGCTCTTGAAAGATTGTATAATGCTAAGAATAGCTTAGAGTACTTTTTATCCTTAGATCTTAAACCAGAGGATGCCAAGGATACAGATTTATATGAAAGTTTAAATAATTATAGAGAACAATTTGTTGCCAGTATGAGCGATGATTTAAATACTGCAGATGCAATTGCTGATATATTTGAACTAGTGAAATTTATAAATTTAAAAATAGACGAAGACTCTCCTAAAGAATTTGTTGAAGAAGCTTATAAATTATTTATGGAACTTTGCAAAGTTATTGGGATTCTTTCAAAGGATGATGAAATTTTAGAAGAAGATATACTAAGATTGATAGAGGAAAGAACTACCGCAAGAAAAGATAAAGATTTTGCTCGTTCAGATGAAATAAGGGATGAGTTATTGGAAAAAGGGATAGTCCTAGAAGACACAAGAGACGGTGTAAAATGGAAGAAAGCATAGAAAAGAATAGCTTTATTGATAGTTTAAGAGGTGGTTTAGGAGACGAGAATTTAAAAATGATGTCACCTCTTACACTTGCATATATAGGAGATGCAGTTTATGAACTATATGTTAGAACTATGATTTTATCTAGAGAAGAAAATGTAAATAAGCTTCACAAAAAAGCTGTAAAATATGTTAAAGCAAATGCTCAAGCGGATACTCTTAAAAGGCTAGAAGAGGTTTTAACAGATGAAGAAAAATCAATTGTTCGCAGAGGCAGAAATGCTAAAATAAATACTTCGCCCAAGAATGCAGACTTATCAGAATACAAGAGAGCAACAGGATTTGAGTCTTTACTTGGATTTTTGTTTTTATCAAAGAATGACAAGAGACTAATAGAATTATTAGAGATAGCACATAAAATACCGGAGGAGGTGAGTATATGAAGGTTAAATTAATGAGATATACCCCTGATGGAGAGAAATTAATAGCTTCTGCAGCAAAACTTTGTTATTCTTCTGTTGGCATTGAAGAAATTGAAGAATCTTTGGATGAAAATAAAGTTGAATCATTTCTAAATCTTTTGGTTAAAATGGGACACGAAAGTCCAATTGAACATATAAGCTTTACTTTTGGAATTGAAGGAGTATCTAGGACTTTGACTCATCAGTTGGTTAGACATAGAATTGGGTCTTATTCTCAGCAATCTCAAAGATATGTTAAACTTAATCAATTTGAATATATTATTCCTCCTCATATAAAAATGGATAAAGAGGCAGAAAAGATTTTTATTCAAACAATGGAAACGTCACAAAAAGCATATGATAGCCTTGTAGATATTTTATATAATAAGCATTATTCGAACTATCTTGATTGTGGATTAGCTGAAAAAGAAGCAAAGTCAAAGTCTGAAAAAGAAGCGATTGAAGATGCTAGATATGTATTTCCAAATGCTTGTGAGACTAAGATAGTGGCTACTATGAATGCCAGAAGTCTTATGAATTTTTTTTCACTAAGAACTTGCAACAGAGCTCAGTGGGAAATAAGAAATCTAGCTATAGAGATGCTAAAAGAAGTTAAAAAGGTTTATCCTAGCCTATTTAGAAATGCAGGGCCGGGGTGCTTGAGGGGAGCATGTCCTGAAGGCGTTATGACTTGTGGTAAAATGGTAGAAGTTAGAGAGTTTTTTAAGACGGTTTAAACTAAAGGAGATTATTATGAATGAAATATATGTTGCAGGAAGAAATCCTGTACTTGAATTATTAAAAACTGATAAACAAATTGATAAGCTTTATATCTTAAAAGGAGATTTAAAGGGGTCAATACAAAAGATAATAGGAATTGCAAAAGATAGAAAAATAGTAATGCAACAGGTTGATAAGGTTAAATTAGATTCTATGTCAGATGGGAATGCTCATCAGGGAGTAGTTGCACTAGTGACAGGGTATGAATATTCGAGTGTTTCTGAAATTTTAAAACTGGCATCTGATAAAGGTGAAAGTCCATTTTTAGTTGTTCTAGATGGTATTGAAGATACTCATAATCTGGGTGCGATAGCTAGAACTGCTGAGTGTGCAGGAGTTCATGGTATTATTATACCCAAGAGAAGAGCAGCTATGGTAAATCAAACTGTTTATAAAAGCTCAGCAGGAGCTGTGGAGCATATTAAAATTGCTCAAGTTACAAATATTTCTCAAACGATTGATGATTTGAAAAAAGCTGGGATATGGTTATATGGAGCCGATGCGGATAGTGAGCAAGAGTATTACAAAACAAAGTTAACTGGACCTATTGCACTTGTAATAGGAAATGAAGGTAAGGGAGTATCTAAAATAATTAAAGAAAAGTGTGACTTTCTAGTTAAGATACCAATGAAAGGGGAAATAGGATCTTTAAATGCTTCTAATGCAGCCTCGATACTAATTTATGAGGTAGTCAGACAGTCAAATGAAGAATAAGAACAAAACAACAGAGTATTTATTTGTAGATGGGTATAATATAATAAATGCTTGGGATAAATTAAAAGAGCTTTCGAAAGAAAACTTAGAAGAAGCTAGAAATGAGTTGCTTGAGATACTAGCCGAGTATAAGCATTATTCAGGTATAGAAGTATATGTGATATTTGATGCATATGCAGTAAAAGGAAGTGTCAGGAGTGAAGAGTGCTTTAAGGGAGTTTATGTTGTTTATACCAAGGAGAATGAGTTAGCGGATCATTATATAGAGCGAGTTTTAGATGAAATTGGTAGGGATTTTAATATCAGAGTTGCCACTTCTGATTGGGTAGAGCAGCAGATAGTTCTTTCAAGAGGAGGAACTCGAGTATCAGCTAGAGAATTAGAGTCAGAAGTAGAATATTTTAAAAATACCGTAAAAAGAAAGATTAAAAAAGCTAACTTGAAGAATAGCACAGGATTAGGTAAACTTGAAGATAGCTTAGTTAATAGATTAAAAGATTGGGATAAAAACATCTAAGTGTTCAATGCATCAAGGAGGTTTGTAATGGTCTTTTCAGGTATTAGCTTAGAGATTAGAGAAAAATACAATATAAAACCTGATGAGCAAGTAGTCATCTTAGCTAATTCAGGAAATCTAGAAGCGTTAGAGTATTTAATAATAAAGTACAAATCTTTAGTTAAATCAAAAGTATTTACTTATTATATAGTTGGAGCAGATAGAGATGATATAATTCAAGAGGGTATGATAGGACTTTATAAAGCTATAAAGAGCTTTGATGAAAAAAAATCGAGCTCTTTTAAAAACTTTGCAGATATGTGTGTAACTAGCCAGATAATTACAGCTATAAAGACAGCTAGCAGACAAAAGCATATGCCTTTAAATAAATCTATTTCCTTAAATAAACCGCTTTATGGAGAAAATTCAAATAGTAGTATTATAGATAGTATTGAGTCAGCATCTTCTAAAGATCCTATGGATATATTTATAAGCAAAGAAGACTTAGATTTAATGGAAAAAAAGATTCAGGGAATGTTAAGCTCATTAGAAAGAAATGTGCTAACTAATTATCTGGAGGGGAAAAGTTATGAAGAAATTGGATTTGATCTTAGTATAAATCCTAAGTCTATCGACAATGCAATTCAAAGAATAAAAAGAAAAGTTGAAAGATATGTTATCAACAGAGTATGAGTATTGACAATAATTAGAATCAATAGTACAATATCATATTGTAAGCCCACGTAGCTCAGTAGGTAGAGCACTTGCATGGTAAGCAAGAGGTCACCGGTTCAAATCCGGTCGCGGGCTCCATAGAGAATTAGAGACACACGGGAGAGTTTACTAAACTATTATCTTTAAGGAGGAATAAAAAATGGGTAAGCAAAAATTTGAAAGAACAAAACCACACGTTAATGTTGGAACAATAGGACACGTAGACCACGGTAAAACTACATTAACAGCAGCAATAACACTTGTATTAAACAAGAAATTTGGAACAGGCGAGTTTATAGACTACGCACATATTGACAAGGCACCAGAAGAGAGAGAAAGAGGAATAACAATTTCAACATCTCACGTAGAGTACGAAACAGCAAATAGACACTACGCACATGTAGACTGCCCAGGCCATGCTGACTATGTAAAAAACATGATTACAGGAGCAGCACAAATGGATGGAGCGATTTTAGTAGTATCAGCAGCAGATGGTCCAATGCCACAAACAAGAGAACATATACTATTATCAAGGCAAGTAGGAGTACCAAAAATAGTAGTATTCTTAAATAAAGAAGACCAAGTAGATGATCCAGAACTAATAGAGCTAGTAGAGATGGAAGTAAGAGAACTATTAAGCGAATATGATTTCGATGGAGACAATACACCAATAGTAGTAGGATCAGCATTAAAAGCTCTAGAAGAGCCAGAAGGCCCATGGGCAGATAAAATAATGGCACTAATGGATGCAGTAGATGAGTACATTCCAAAACCAGAAAGAGAAATCGACAAACCATTCTTAATGCCAGTAGAGGATGTATTCTCAATTACAGGAAGAGGAACAGTAGCAACAGGAAGAGTAGAACGAGGAGTAGTAAAAACAGGAGACAACGTACAAATAGTAGGACTTACAGAAGAACCAAGAACAGTAGTAGTAACAGGAGTAGAAATGTTCAAGAAATTGCTAGATGAAGCACAAGCAGGAGATAACATCGGAGTACTATTAAGAGGAGTACAAAGAGACGATATCCAAAGAGGTCAAGTACTAGCAAAACCAGGAAGTATAAAACCACATACAAAATTCGAGTCAGAAGTATTTGTACTAAGTAAAGAAGAGGGTGGAAGACATACGCCATTCTTTAATGGATACAGACCACAATTCTACTTTAGAACAACAGATGTAACAGGAGATATCCAGTTAGAAGAAGGAGTAGAAATGGTAATGCCAGGAGACAACGCAAGATTTACAATTGAGCTAATCACACCAATAGCAATGGATGAAGGATTAAGATTTGCTATAAGAGAAGGTGGAAGAACAGTAGGAGCTGGCGTTGTAACTAAAGTTTCTGAGTAAAATATAGATATATATTAAAAAAAATAAAAGACTGGGTCTTTTCGACTGGTCTTTTTATTCTCTAACTAGTTATAATTGGAGGATTTATAAGAGAATTATTTATTGACATGAAATATGATTTATGATAGTTTATATAAGTAGTGTTTTAAAATGGGATATTGTGCCCAAAGAATATATTTATATAGATAGCTTCGCTAAAGAATTAGGAGGTGTGATAAATGAGAGATAGAGTCACATTAGCGTGTACAGAATGCAAACAAAGAAATTATACTACAAAAAAGAATAAAAAGAATACGACTGAGAGAATTGAATTGAATAAATACTGTAAATTCTGTAAAAAACACACTGCTCACAAGGAAACAAAATAATCTAAATAAGGAAGTGAAACTATGGCAGGCGCAGGAACTGTAAAATCCAGAGATAGATTGGCTGTTTACTTTAGAGGTGTAAAATCGGAATTGAAGAAGGTTATATGGCCAAGTAAAAAAGAACTAATGAATTATACAGGAGTTGTAATATTTGTAAGTTCTTTAGTAGCTATGATAGTCTATATTCTTGATGCATTTATACGTGGTGGATTATCGCTGATAATATCGTAATACAAGGGAGGGAAGGGACACTTGAGTCCCTATTATATGACGGATATGGAAATAAGTAGAGAAGAGAGAGCCAAGGATGCTAAGTGGTATGTAGTTCATACTTATTCTGGTCATGAAAACAAAGTAAAGGCTAACCTTGAAAAAATGGTAGAAAACAGAGGCATGATAGACGATATATTTGAAGTAGCTGTCCCAACAGAAGAATATATTGACACAAAGTCCGGGAAAAAGGTACTGAAAGAACGAAAAATGTTTCCGGGCTATGTTCTCGTTAAGATGATTATAAATGATGAATCATGGTATATGGTAAGAAATACTAGAGGAGTAACAGGATTTGTCGGGCCATCTTCTAAACCCATACCGCTTTCAGACAAGGAAGTAGTAGCGCTAGGTGTACAAAAGAATATAGCTATGCCTTCTGTTGACTATAAGTCAAAGGATCCAATAAAAGTTACATCTGGGCCTTTTGAAAACTTCATCGGAATTATTGATACTATAAATATCGAGAAAAGAAAAGTTAAGGTTTTTGTCTCAATGTTTGGAAGAGAAACTCTTGTAGAGTTAGAAATTGATCAGATAGAAAAAGTTTAATATTTAAGAAGTATAATTTAGTTTTATAAGCAATGATGCTTTATAAATAGTAGTAAGTGGGAGGGATTTTCCCGCTAAACCACATTGAAATGAGGAGGTGGAATTATGGCTAAAAAAGTCATAGCTCTAGTTAAATTACAAATACCAGCTGGAAAAGCGACACCAGCTCCACCTGTAGGAACAGCATTAGGACCTCACGGAGTAAATATTATGCAATTTACTAAAGAGTTTAATGCAAAAACTGCAGATCAACCAGGAATGATAATACCAGTAGTTTTAACAGTTTATCAAGACAGATCTTTTTCTTTTATCACAAAGACACCACCAGTGCCAGTGTTAATTAAAAAAGCTGTAGGAATTGAATCAGGCTCAGGGGAACCAAATAAGAAAAAAGTTGCTACATTAACCAAGGCTGATATGAGACAAATTGCAGAGGTTAAAATGCCAGACTTAAATGCAGGATCAGTAGAGGCTGCTATGAGAATGGTAGCAGGAACTGCTAGAAGTATGGGAGTAGAAGTAGAAAAATAATTATTAGTGGGAGGATATTCCGTTAATACCACAAGGAGGTTTATTAGTATGCCAAAAAGAGGTAAGAATTATCAAGATAGTATGAAGATTTTGGATAGAACTAAACTCTATGATACAGTAGAAGCTATAGAATTAGTTCAACAAACAGCAAAAGCTAAGTTTGATGAAACTATAGAACTTTCTGTAAGACTTGGTGTAGACCCAAGACATGCAGACCAACAAGTTAGAGGCGCAGTAGTATTGCCACATGGTACAGGTAAAACTAGAACTGTATTAGTAATAGCTAAAGGCGATAAAGTTAAAGAAGCTGAAGACGCTGGAGCAGATTTTGTAGGTGGAGAAGAAATGGTTACTAAAATCCAAACAGAAGGATGGATGGATTTTGATGTAGTAGTTGCTACACCTGATATGATGGGCGTTGTTGGTAAGATTGGTAGAGTGTTAGGACCAAAAGGACTTATGCCAAACCCAAAATCTGGTACAGTTACATTTGATATTGAAAAAGCTGTTAATGATATTAAAGCCGGTAAAGTTGAGTATAGAGTAGATAAAGCTAGTATTGTAAATGTTCCAATAGGGAAAGCTTCTTTTGGATCACAAAAGCTTAAAGAAAACTTCGTTGCGCTTACAGATGCTTTAATAAAAGCTAGACCAGCTGCAGCTAAAGGTAGATACATGAAAACCGTTACACTATCAAGCACAATGGGCCCTGGAATTAAAATTAATCCAGCAAAAATCAGCGAGTAGTTGACAAAGCTTTATTGTACTGGTATAATCAATTTGTTAATAAAATAAAGAACTGCAGACAGTAGGAGCCGACAGGCTTAATATCCTACCGAGGTTAGAAACGACTAAGAAATTTTAGGGTCTCTACGTGTCTGCGTGGAGGCCTTTATTTTTACTTAAAACACAGGAGGTGAACAGCAGATGAAGGAACAAACCCTTCAAGCTAAAACAAGTGTTATAGATGAAATCAAAGAAAAAATCAAGTCAGCACAAGCTATGGTTTTAGTTGATTACAGAGGACTAGATGTAGCTCAACTTACAGAGTTGAGAAAGATGTATAGAGAAGCTGGAGTCGAGTATAAAGTATACAAAAATACTATGATGAAGTTTGCATTTAAAGATTTAGGTTATGAGGAATTTAATGAGTTTCTTAAAGGACCATCAGCAATTGCATTTGGTGTAAATGATCCAGTTGCTGCAGCAAAAGTAACCGCAGAATTCTCTAAGAAGAATGAAAAGCTAGAGATAAAAGCGGGTATTGTAGATGGAAATATAATTGATATTGAAGGAGTTAAAAGCTTAGCAGAACTTCCATCAAGAGAAGTTCTTGTAGCTCAAGTACTAGGAGGCTTAAATGCTCCAATTCAAGGATTCGCAAATGTACTTCAAGGTACAATTAGAAGTTTGGCAATAGTATTAAATGCAATAGCAGAGAAAGAGGCAGCTTAAAAAAATAAAATGATATTTTGGAGGGATTTATAAATGGCAAGTGAAAAAGTATTAAATCTAATAGAAGAAGTTAAAGGATTAACAGTATTGGAATTATCTGAACTAGTTAAAGCTTTAGAAGAAGAGTTCGGCGTAAGTGCATCAGCACCTATGGCAGCAGCAGCTCCAGCAGCAGCGGCAGCAGCAGTAGAAGAAGAACAAACTGAATTTGATGTAATCTTATCTGCAGTTGGACAAGAAAAAATCAAAGTAATTAAAGCAGTAAGAGAAATAACTGGATTAGGATTAAAAGAAGCAAAAGAATTAGTAGATAATGCACCAAAAGCAGTTAAAGAAGCAGCATCTAAAGATGAAGCAGCAACTATGAAAGCTAAACTTGAAGAAGTTGGAGCTACTGTAGAAGTTAAATAATTAAATGATAAAAAAGCTTTCAAATAGAGAGCTTTTTTTTTTCTCATTTTAGAAAAAACAAATTTGACGTAAATAAAGGCTTATGATATAATAATATATTGCATACTAATGTTTATAATGGGATTGTTATGAAGGTAATTAGATTGCGTTATAAACATAGGACTGACGAGTTGATACTACCAAAAGCTAGGGCTTTTGGCTATTTTAGTTTAATGAGGGGTGAAGTTTTAATGGTACATCCTGTAACATTTGGTAAGCGGGTCAGGATGAGTTACTCCCGCATCGATGAAGTATTAGATCTTCCTGATCTGATAGAAGTACAGAAATCGTCATACGATTGGTTCTTATCAGAAGGTTTAAGAGAGGTTTTTGACGACATATCACCTATCCAAGATTATACAGGCAATCTTATTTTGGAGTTTGTAGATTATCATATTGAGGATCAGATTAAATATGATGAAAACGAAGCAAGGGAAAGAGATGCTAATTATTCTGCGCCTTTAAAAGTTAAGGTGAGATTAATAAACAAGGAGACTGGAGAAGTTAAAGAACAAGAAGTATTTATGGGCGACATGCCACTTATGACTGAAAAAGGAACATTTATCATAAATGGTGCTGAGAGAGTTGTCGTAAGTCAGCTAGTACGTTCTCCCGGGGTTTATTTTGTTGAGTCAATAGACAAAACAGGAAAGAGTCTTTTTTCTTCTACTTTAATTCCAAACAGAGGTGCGTGGCTTGAATACGAAACTGATTCTAATGATATTGTTTATGTAAGAATTGACAGAACTAGAAAAGTTCCAATTACTACATTGATGAGAGCATTAAAGATATCATCAGATAGTGAGATCATTGAGGTGTTGGGTGAATCAGAGCATATTTTATCCACCATTGAGAAGGATACTACTAAGACGGAAGAAGAAGCACTAATCGAAATATACAAAAGATTAAGACCAGGAGAACCACCGACAGTTGATAGTGCAAAAAGTCTTTTGAACAATCTGTTTTTTGATCCTAGAAGATATGATTTAGCTAAGGTTGGTAGGTATAAGTTTAATAAAAAATTATCACTGTACAATAGAATTACTGGAAACAAAGCGGCTCATGACATAATTAATCCTTTAACAGGTGAAATATTTGTTGAAAAAGGAGAAAAAATTACTAGAGATAAAGCTATTGAGATTGAAAATAGCGGAATAAATACAGTAAAACTATTAGTTGAAGATAATAAGGAAATCAAAGTACTAGGAAACAATTTTGTAAATGGGGCTGCTTTTAATCTGGATTTCTCACTTGTAGAGTTTGGGTTAAAAGAAAAAGTTTATTATCCTCTTATGAAAGAGTTAATAGAATTATATCCTGATACTGAGGAATTAAAAGCAGCAATAAAAGAGCGAATTAAGGAATTATCTCCAAAACATATTATTATAGATGATATTATTGCAAGTATTAACTACGAATTTAATCTATTTAGTAAAATTGGAATAACGGATGATATAGATCATTTAGGAAATAGAAGATTAAGAAGTGTTGGTGAACTACTTCAAAACCAGTTTAGAATTGGATTGGCTAGAATGGAAAGAGTAGTTAGAGAAAGAATGACTATACAAGATATAGAAGTTGCAACACCACAAGCGTTAATAAACATAAGACCAGTTGTTGCATCAATAAAAGAGTTCTTTGGAAGCAGTCAGTTATCACAGTTTATGGACCAGACAAATCCACTAGCAGAACTTACACATAAAAGAAGAATGTCTGCATTAGGACCTGGTGGTTTAAGCAGAGATAGAGCAGGCTTTGAAGTTAGAGATGTTCACAACTCACATTATGGTAGAATGTGCCCTATTGAAACACCTGAGGGACCTAATATTGGATTGATAACATCTTTGACAACTTATGCGAGAATTAATGAATATGGTTTTATTGAAGCGCCATATAGAAAAGTTGAAAAAGGACATGTAACTGGTAAAATAGATTATGTTACAGCAGATATTGAAGATGAACTTGTTATAGCTCAGTCTAACGAAAAATTAGATGGGAATAATACTTTTATTAATAATAGGATAGTCGCCAGAGGAAAGATGGGGGTTGTCGATATATTCCATCCAGATGATATTGAGTATATGGATGTTTCTCCCAAACAAATAGTATCAGTTGGTACTGCTATGATACCATTCCTTGAGAATGATGATGCTAACAGAGCGCTGATGGGAGCTAACATGCAAAGACAGGCCGTGCCATTACTAAAGACAGAATCCCCTGTAATTGGTACAGGTATTGAGTATAAAGCAGCTAAAGATTCTGGAGTAGTAATTGTAGCTAAAGCTGATGGAATAATTGAAAAAGTATCAGCAGATGAAATAACTGTTAGAAGAGATATTGATTCACAAGTTGATAGATATAAATTGTTAAAATTCAAAAGATCAAACCAAGGTACAAGTATAAATCAAAGACCAATTGTTAAGCAAGGAGAAAGAATTAAAAAGTCTGATATTATTGCTGATGGGCCAAGTACTGAATTAGGTGAAATAGCTTTAGGTAAAAACCTATTGATAGCATTTATGACTTGGGAAGGTTACAATTACGAGGATGCAATTTTGCTTAATGAAAGATTGGTAATTGAGGATGTGTTAACTTCTGTTCATATTGAAGAATATGAGTCTGAGGCAAGAGATACAAAACTTGGAGCAGAAGAAATTACTAGAGATATTCCCAATGTTGGAGAAGAAATGCTTAAAGATCTAAATGAATTAGGAGTAATAAGGATCGGAGCTGAAGTTAAATCTGGAGATATACTTGTTGGGAAAGTTACGCCAAAAGGTGAAACGGAATTAACAGCAGAAGAAAGACTACTTCGTGCAATATTTGGAGAGAAAGCTCGTGAAGTAAGAGATACTTCTTTAAGAGTTCCTCATGGTGAAACTGGAATAATAGTTGATGTAAGGACTTATTCTAGAGAAAATGGAGATGAGCTTGCTCCTGGTGTAAACCAAATGGTTAGAGCTTATGTTGCAACTAAGAGAAAAATAAATGTTGGAGACAAGATGTGTGGTAGACATGGTAATAAAGGTGTAATATCTAGAATATTGCCAGAAGAAGACATGCCATATATGCCAGATGGAACACCTGTAGATGTTGTTCTTAATCCACTTGGAGTACCTTCAAGGATGAATCTAGGACAAGTGCTAGAAGTACATCTAGGCTTGGCAGCAAAAAAACTAGGTATTCATATTACAACACCGGTATTTGACGGAGCAAACGAAGAAGACATAATGGATGCACTTAGAAGAGCTGAGTATCCTGAAAATGGCAAGATTGAACTTAGAGATGGAAGGACAGGAGACTCATTTGCAAATCCTGTAACTGTTGGATATATGTATATGCTAAAACTTCATCATCTAGTTGACGATAAAATTCATGCTAGATCAACAGGACCTTATTCCCTAGTAACACAACAACCATTAGGTGGTAAAGCTCAATTTGGTGGACAAAGATTCGGCGAGATGGAAGTTTGGGCATTAGAAGCTTATGGTGCTGCTCATACTCTACAAGAAATTTTAACTGTGAAATCTGATGATATAGTTGGAAGAGTAAAAACTTATGAAGCTATTGTCAAAGGCGAGAATATTCCTGAGCCAGGGATACCAGAATCTTTCAAGGTTTTAATCAAAGAATTGCAGAGTTTGGCACTTGATATAAAAGTAATAGGCGAAGAAATCGGTGAAATAGAGCTTAAAGAGTCTATAGATGATGATATTGCGAGCTTTGATTTAATAAGTGAAAGCACGACTCGAGAAAAAATATTTGTTGATGACTCAGGAGAAGACTTTGATGATGACTTACCAGGGAAAAGATCTAGAATCAAAGAAAAATTAGTAATGGATGTTCCTGAAGGATTCTCAATTAAAGAAAAAGATGAAGATATATCGGAGTTAGATTTAGTAACTGAAGATGATTCAGATGATGAGACAATAGATTAATAGTTATTACTTTAAGATGAAAGGAGAGAACGCTCCTTGTTTGAACAAAATACTTTTGATTCAATAAAAATTGGGCTAGCCTCACCAGAAAAGATAAGACAATGGTCTAAAGGAGAGGTTAAAAAACCTGAAACCATTAATTACAGAACACTAAAGCCTGAAAAGGAAGGGTTATTCTGTGAGAAAATATTTGGACCAACAAAAGACTGGGAATGTCATTGTGGTAAGTACAAGAGAGTTAGATATAAAGGTGTAGTATGTGATAGATGTGGGGTAGAGGTTACTAAGGCAAAGGTAAGACGAGAAAGACTTGGTCATATAGAACTTGCAGCACCAGTATCTCACATATGGTATTTTAAAGGTATACCTAGTAGAATGGGACTTATACTTGATATGAGCCCAAGAGCACTAGAAAAAATACTGTACTTTGCATCCTATGTAGTTATAGAACCTGGCGATACATCTATGTATGAAAAACAACTTTTAACAGAAACCGAATACAGAGATGCAGTGGATAAATATCATAATAAATTTAAAGCTAAAATGGGTGCTGAAGCCATAAGAGATCTTTTAGGAAAGATAGATGTTGAGAAAGAATCCGTTGAACTAAGGACTCAGTTAAAAGATGCTTCAGGACAGAAAAAAATCCGAATTACAAGAAGATTAGAGGTTATTGAGGCCTTTAGACTTTCTGGGAATAAACCTGAGTGGATGGTTTTAGATGTTATACCAGTAATACCTCCTGATTTAAGACCAATGGTTCAACTAGATGGTGGTAGGTTTGCAACATCGGATTTAAATGATTTGTATAGAAGGGTTATTAATAGAAATAACCGATTAAAAAGATTACTTGATCTAGGAGCACCCGATATCATTGTTAGAAATGAAAAAAGAATGCTTCAGGAAGCTGTAGATGCTCTTATCGATAACGGCAGAAGAGGAAGACCAGTTACAGGTCCTGGTAACAGACCGCTTAAGTCTTTATCGGATATGCTAAAAGGTAAACAAGGAAGATTTAGACAAAACTTACTAGGCAAAAGGGTAGACTATTCAGGGCGTTCTGTTATTGTTGTAGGGCCTGAATTGAAGTTTTACCAATGTGGACTTCCTAAAACTATGGCACTAGAACTTTTCAAACCATTTGTTATGAAAAAACTTGTATCAGAGGGACATGCTCATAATATTAAATCTGCAAAGAGAATGGTGGAGAGAGTAAAATCTCAAGTTTGGGATGTATTAGAAGAAGTTATAAAGGACCACCCTGTATTACTAAACAGGGCACCTACGTTACACAGATTAGGAATTCAAGCTTTTGAGCCTGTCTTAGTAGAGGGTAAAGCTATAAAACTTCATCCACTTGTATGTACTGCTTACAATGCAGATTTTGATGGAGACCAAATGGCAGTCCATGTTCCGCTTTCTACCGAAGCACAAGCAGAAGCAAGATTATTGATGTTGTCTACTAACAACATATTGGCACCAAAAGATGGTAAGCCAATAACAACACCTTCTCAGGATATGGTATTAGGGAGTTATTATTTAACTGTTGATAGACCAGGAGAAATTGGTGAAGGCAAGATGTTTAAGGATTACGATGAAATGTTGCATGCCTATGCAAATGGGGATGTGGGTATTCATGCAAGAGTAAAAGTTAGACTAAAATCAGATAAAAACGATAGAGGACATATTGTAGAAAGTACTGTTGGTAGATTTATATTTAATGAGCATATACCTCAAGACTTGGGTTTCGTAAACAGAGACGAAAGACCATTTGATCTTGAAATTGACAAATATGTAGATAAAAAGACTCTAGGTGTTATAATCGATAAATGTTTTAGAAGACATGGAAACTCTGTAACAGCAGATATATTAGACCATATTAAGACTATGGGCTTTAAATACTCAACTGTTGGTGCGATTTCAATATCGATGGCAGATGTTATCATTCCACCTGAAAAATACACTCTCGTAAAATTAGCAGAAGAAAAAGTTGATGGATTAGAGAAGTCTTATAGAAGAGGTCTTATTTCTGATGAAGAGAGATATGAAAGAGTAATAGAGACTTGGAATGATACTACAGAAGATGTAACAAATGTATTAATGAAAAACCTAGATCCGATGAATAATATATATGTAATGGCTATATCTGGAGCAAGGGGTAGTAAAAACCAGATTAGACAGCTTGGTGGGATGCGTGGTCTTATGGCCAGTGCTTCTGGAAGGACTATAGAAGTTCCAATAAAGGCAAACTTTAGAGAAGGACTTTCTGTATTAGAGTTCTTTATATCAACGCATGGTTCTAGAAAGGGACTTGCAGATACAGCACTAAGAACAGCTGACTCAGGTTATTTAACAAGAAGACTTGTGGATGTAAGTCAAGATGTAATTGTTAGAGAAAAAGATTGTGGTACAGATCAATATTTCTTAGTAAAAGAATATGCAGATGGCAAGGAAGTTTTAGAAGAATTAAAAGATAGATTAGATGGAAGATTTTCATTTGAAGATATATTAAATCCAGAAACAGGGGAAGTAATTGTTAAAGCTAACCAAATGATTACTGATAAACAAGCAGAATTTATAGAAGCAATTGGTATAAAAGAAGTAAAGGTAAGATCAGTATTAGGATGTAAAGCTAAATTTGGAGTTTGTGCTCATTGTTATGGAAGAAACCTTGCAACAGGTAAAGAGGTAAATATTGGTGAAGCAGTTGGAATAATAGCAGCTCAATCAATTGGAGAACCAGGAACACAGCTTACGATGAGAACTTTCCATACAGGAGGAGTTGCAGCAGCGGTCGATATAACTCAAGGTTTGCCAAGGGTTGAAGAGCTTTTTGAAGCAAGAAAACCAAAAGGACTAGCAGTTATATCCGAGCTTGATGGAGTTGTAAGTATAAGCGATAATAAACGTAAAAAAGAGATAACAATAACTTCTGAAAGTGGAGAAACTGCAGTATATAATATAGTCTTTGGTTCTAGAATAAAAGTTAAGCCTGGAGATGTTATAGAAGCAGGTGATGAACTAACAGAGGGCTCTGTAAATCCTCACGATATCTTGAAAATAAAAGGTATGAAGGGTGTACAAAACTATATTGTAAAAGAGGTTCAAAGAGTTTATAGATTACAAGGTGTAGATATAAATGATAAGCACATTGAGATAATTGTAAGACAGATGCTTTCTAAAGTTAAAATAGAGAGTTCAGGAGACACTGCAATGCTTCCGGGTAGTTTGGTTAATGCGAGTGATTTTGAAAAAGCTAATATTAAAGCTAAAGAAGAAGGATTGATTCCTGCTGTAGGAATGATGATTTTACTTGGAATTACTAAGGCGTCACTTGCAACTGATTCTTTCTTATCAGCAGCTTCATTCCAAGAAACAACTAGAGTTTTGACCGAAGCGGCGATAAAAGGTAAAGAAGATTTCTTAGTGGGATTAAAAGAAAATGTTATAATAGGAAAATTGATTCCTGCAGGAACAGGTATGAGAAGATATAACAATGTAGAAATAATTAATGAAGAGCCAGATGATACGGATGATGTTGAGTTTAGTGAAGATAAACAAGAAATAGAGAAACCAATGGATGTAAACCTTGAAGTTTAAGGTTAAAAATTAGTTGACACTGAAAACCTCAAGTGTTAAAATATTGTAGTGTGCAAACTTTGGAAGATCTTGATGGCATAGAGATTATGTGTTCTAGTGATCACATAATCTCTAGCATGTTTTAAGAAGGAGAAAAGTATGCTTATAAAATTGAGTCAAAACGAGAAAGTAGTAGGAGCAAAACAGGTAAAAAGAGCCCTATCTAATTCGGAAGTAGAAGTAGTATTTATAGCTTTAGATGCTGATAGAAACGTAACTGATGAAATAGTTGAACTCTCTAAAGAAAAAGAAGTTCACATTCAGTATGTAGAAAAAATGCAAGACTTGGGTGAAGCCTGTGGGATTGATATTAATGCAGCAGTGGCTGCGTTATTAAATAAAAATTAGAAGGAGGTGCCTTAATGCCAACTATCAACCAACTCATAAAAAAGGGCAGAAAAAAGGTGGTATACAAATCAAAATCACCAGCTCTTGGAGTAAATCTTAACACACTTAAAAAGAGGGAAACTGAATCTCATTCACCCCAAAAAAGAGGTGTATGTGTTGCTGTAAGAACTGTAACCCCTAAGAAGCCTAACTCAGCGCTAAGAAAAGTTGCAAGAGTAAGACTTACAAACGGATTAGAAGTAGCAGCTTATATACCAGGAATAGGACACAATTTGCAAGAGCATAGTGTTGTATTAATAAGAGGTGGAAGAGTAAAAGACCTTCCGGGTGTTAGATATCATATTGTGAGAGGTACTTTAGATACTGCTGGTGTCGATAAAAGACAACAATCAAGATCTAAATATGGTGCTAAGAGACCAAAGGTTAAGAAGTAAGAATCAGTGCTTGAAATGCTAAATAATACTTTAATATAGATGCATTTTGAGGCACAACGGCTAAGGCCGAGTACCAATGAATTTACTCTATATAGTAAGGAGGGAAGAAAAGTGCCTAGAAAAGGACATATACCAAAAAGAGAAGTAATGCCAGATCCAATTTATAATGATGTGGTAGTAACAAAATTAGTTAATTCAATAATGTTAGATGGTAAAAAAGGAATTGCACAAAATATTGTATACGGCGCATTTGACTTCATTGCAGAAAAAACAGGTGAAGATCCATTAGAGATTTTCTACAAAGCAATGAATAATATTATGCCAGTATTAGAGGTAAAAGCTAGAAGAATCGGTGGTGCAAACTATCAGGTTCCAATAGAGGTAAGAACAGATAGAAAAGAAACTCTTGGTTTGAGATGGTTAGTTAACTTTTCAAGAAAAAGAGGAGAAAAGACTATGGTAGAAAAACTTGCTAAAGAACTTATGGATGCAGCTAATGGATTGGGAGCAAGTGTTAAGAAAAGAGAAGAAACACATAAAATGGCTGAAGCAAATAAGGCTTTTGCACACTACAGATTCTAGTAGAACATTTTTAATGTGCAATTGGGATTTAAGAGAAGTATGTAAGGAGGAAAAATTGTGCCAAGAAAAGTATCACTTGAGAAAACTAGAAATATCGGCATAATGGCTCATATTGATGCAGGAAAAACAACCACAACAGAAAGAATTTTATTTTATACAGGTAAAATACACAAAGTAGGCGAGACCCATGAAGGTGGAGCCCAAATGGACTGGATGGAGCAAGAGCAAGAAAGAGGTATTACAATAACCTCTGCTGCTACTACTGCTATGTGGGATGATCATAGAATTAATATAATAGACACTCCAGGACATGTTGATTTCACCGTAGAGGTAGAAAGATCACTTCGTGTCCTTGATGGAGCAGTTGCGTTATTCTGTGCTAAAGGTGGAGTAGAGCCTCAATCTGAGACTGTTTGGAGACAAGCTGATAAGTATCATGTACCAAGAATGGCTTTTGTTAATAAAATGGATATACTTGGAGCCGATTACTATCGTGGAATTAGTATGATGAAGGATAGATTAAAAGCTAATCCTGTTCCCATACAATTACCTATAGGTAAAGAAGATTATTTTCTAGGGATGGTTGACCTTGTTGAAATGAATGCTAGAATTTATAAAGATGAACTAGGCCAAGAAATAGAGATAACTGATATACCCGAAGATATGATGGATTTAGCTTTAGAGTATAGAGAAAAATTGATTGAATCTATTTCTGAACAAGATGAAAATTTAATGTTGAAATATCTTGAAGGTGAAGAATTAACTCTTGAAGAAATAAAAGCTGGAATAAGAAAAGCAACTATTGCTGTAAAAATTACACCTGTTTTATGCGGAACAGCATATAAAAATAAAGGCGTTCAAACTTTACTAGATGCAGTAATTGATTATCTTCCATCACCTTTGGACGTACCTTCAATAGCTGGTATAGATCCAGATACAGAAGAGGTAGAACTAAGACATGCAGATGATAGTGAACCATTTTCTGCTTTAGCGTTTAAAATAGTTACAGACCCTTTTGTAGGAAAATTATGTTATTTTAGAGTATACTCAGGAAGTTTAAAAGCTGGTAGTTATGTATATAATTCATCAAAAGGGAAAAGAGAAAGAATCGGTCGAATCCTTTTAATGCATGCAAATAAAAGAGAAGAAGTTGAAGAAGTATTTTCTGGAGATATTGCTGCAGCGGTAGGATTTAAAGACACTTCAACAGGAGACACTTTATGTGACGATTCTGATCAAATAATTTTAGAAAAAATGGAATTCCCAGAGCCGGTTATTCACGTAGCTATTGAGCCGAAGACAAAAGCAAGTCAAGAAAAAATGTCAATTGCTTTGTCGAAATTGGCTGAAGAAGATCCAACTTTTAGGACTTACACTGATCCAGACACTGGACAGACAATAATTGCAGGAATGGGCGAATTGCACCTTGAGATTATCGTAGATAGACTCTTAAGAGAGTTTAAGGTTGAAGCTAATGTTGGTAATCCGCAGGTTGCTTATAAAGAGTCAATTTCTACTTCCGCGCAAGCTGAAGGAAAATACGTAAAACAGTCTGGTGGTAAAGGACAATATGGACATGTTAAATTGAAGATTGATCCTCAAGAGCCAGGAAAAGGATATGAATTCGTAAATGCAATAGTTGGTGGATCAGTTCCTAGAGAATATATAAATGCAATTAATGGTGGAATTATTGAAGCGCTTCAATCAGGTATTCTTGGAGGATACCCTGTATTAGATGTAAAGGTAACTCTTTATGATGGTTCTTATCATGATGTCGATTCAAATGAGATGGCATTCAAGATTGCAGGTTCCATGGGCGTAAGAGAAGCTATAAGAAAAGCAGGACCAAGGTTATTGGAACCAATGATGAAAGTTGAGGTAACAGTACCTGAAGAGTATATGGGTGATGTTATTGGGGATATTAACTCTAGACGGGGAAAAATAGAAGGCATGGAACTTTTGAGTGGAGCGCAAATTATCAGATCATTTGTACCTCTTGGAGAAATGTTTGGATATGCGACAGATTTAAGATCTAATACTCAAGGTAGAGGGCTTTATTCAATGCAATTCGATCATTATGAACCAGTGCCAAATAGTATTTCTGAAAAAGTATTAGGAAATAAATAATTGTTTTTAAGGGAGGAATAAAAAATGGGTAAGCAAAAATTTGAAAGAACAAAACCACACGTTAATGTTGGAACAATAGGACACGTAGACCACGGTAAAACTACATTAACAGCAGCAATAACACTTGTATTAAACAAGAAATTTGGAACAGGCGAGTTTATAGACTACGCACATATTGACAAGGCACCAGAAGAGAGAGAAAGAGGAATAACAATTTCAACATCTCACGTAGAGTACGAAACAGCAAATAGACACTACGCACATGTAGACTGCCCAGGCCATGCTGACTATGTAAAAAACATGATTACAGGAGCAGCACAAATGGATGGAGCGATTTTAGTAGTATCAGCAGCAGATGGTCCAATGCCACAAACAAGAGAACATATACTATTATCAAGGCAAGTAGGAGTACCAAAAATAGTAGTATTCTTAAATAAAGAAGACCAAGTAGATGATCCAGAACTAATAGAGCTAGTAGAGATGGAAGTAAGAGAACTATTAAGCGAATATGATTTCGATGGAGACAATACACCAATAGTAGTAGGATCAGCATTAAAAGCTCTAGAAGAGCCAGAAGGCCCATGGGCAGATAAAATAATGGCACTAATGGATGCAGTAGATGAGTACATTCCAAAACCAGAAAGAGAAATCGACAAACCATTCTTAATGCCAGTAGAGGATGTATTCTCAATTACAGGAAGAGGAACAGTAGCAACAGGAAGAGTAGAACGAGGAGTAGTAAAAACAGGAGACAACGTACAAATAGTAGGACTTACAGAAGAACCAAGAACAGTAGTAGTAACAGGAGTAGAAATGTTCAAGAAATTGCTAGATGAAGCACAAGCAGGAGATAACATCGGAGTACTATTAAGAGGAGTACAAAGAGACGATATCCAAAGAGGTCAAGTACTAGCAAAACCAGGAAGTATAAAACCACATACAAAATTCGAGTCAGAAGTATTTGTACTAAGTAAAGAAGAGGGTGGAAGACATACGCCATTCTTTAATGGATACAGACCACAATTCTACTTTAGAACAACAGATGTAACAGGAGATATCCAGTTAGAAGAAGGAGTAGAAATGGTAATGCCAGGAGACAACGCAAGATTTACAATTGAGCTAATCACACCAATAGCAATGGATGAAGGATTAAGATTTGCTATAAGAGAAGGTGGAAGAACAGTAGGAGCTGGCGTTGTAACTAAAGTTTCTGAGTAAAATATAGATATATATTAAAAAAATAAAAGACATAAAGAACTACACCAAAAGAAGGAGAATTCTCCTTCTTTTAGTGTCTATATAAAACATAATTTTATAATAAAAAAAAGCATAGAAATACAATAAAAAGCTTGTATTCTAGACGAATTTATTATAAACTATAGTAGTGTTTAAAATTATGACATTGCGATGATGCAAAAGGTTGCTGATTTATCAGGTAATTTTTGCTGAGAATGTCCGGTTTAAAATCGGGCGACTAAGATGCTTATTCTTTAAAAAAATAGAATACACCCGGAAGAGTGTATCGGCATCTCTAGTTGCATGTATGATGTTAGCATGCGATAGAAGGAGGGAAATTAAATGGCAAATAAGCAAAAGATTAGAATTAGGTTAAAAGCTTACGATCATGAATTATTAGATTCTTCAGCTCAAAGAATTGTTGAAACAGCAAAAAGAACAGGCGCTGATGTATCTGGACCAGTACCATTACCAACAGAAAAAGAGATTATTACAATTTTAAGAGCTGTTCATAAGTACAAGGATTCTAGAGAGCAATTTGAGCAAAGAACTCACAAGAGATTAATAGACATATTAAACCCTAATCAAAAAACTGTAGATTCACTTATGAAGTTAAATTTACCTGCAGGAGTAGATATAGAAATAAAACTATAATAATTTATATGATTGCAAAATGCAATCCACTATAAAGTCGGAGGTGTAACAATGAAGAATATGATGGGTAGAAAAGTAGGCATGACTCAAATTTTTACTGAAGATGGAACAGTTATTCCTGTTTCAGTTGTTCAGGCGGGACCTCTTTTCGTAGTACAAAAGAAAACTATCGAAAATGACGGTTACAGTGCAGTTCAAGTTGGATTCGGAGATGTTAAGGAAAGAAGAGTTATTAAGCCTAAAAAAGGTCATTTTGACAAAGCAGGTGTTGTATACACTAAGTTCTTGAAAGAATTCTTAGTAGAGAATGTAGATGATTATGAGATAGGACAAGAAATTAAAGTTGATGTCTTTGCTGAAGGAGACAAGGTAGATGTTACTGGTACATCTAAAGGTAAAGGAACACAGGGCGTAATAAAAAGACATGGTTTTGCTAGAGGTAGAGAAACTCATGGTTCTAAGTTCCATAGGATGCCAGGTGGTTTGTCAGCTGGTACTTATCCAGGAAGAGTTTTTAAAAATCATAAAATGATGGGTAGAATGGGTAATGAAAAAGTTACTACTCAAAACCTTGAGGTAGTAAAAGTAGATGTAGATAAGAATCTTATTCTTATTAAAGGTGCGATACCAGGACCTAAAAAAGGACTTATCATTATAAAAGCAACAGTTAAAAAGCAATAATCCACGCGGAAAGGAGGATGCAAAATGCCTAAAGTTAATGTGTATAATATGCAAGGTGAAGTCGTAGAAGAAATGGAATTGAATGATACCATTTTCGGAATTGAAATAAATGAACATGCGGTTTATGAAGTAGTTAAAAATCAACTTGCTAATAAGAGACAAGGAACTCAATCTGCTAAAACAAGAGCAGAGGTAAGAGGTGGAGGACGAAAGCCTTGGAGACAAAAAGGAACTGGTCGTGCTAGACAAGGTTCTACAAGGTCACCACAATGGAAAGGTGGCGGAGTTGTATTCGCACCAAAACCAAGAGACTATAGTTACAGTGTTCCTAAAAAAGTAAAAAGATTAGCACTTAAATCAGCTTTAACAGCAAAGGTAAATGACAATGAAATAATTATAGTTGATGAATTTAAACTAGCTGCACCTAAGACAAAAGAAATGAAAAAAATACTTTCAAATCTTAATGCGGATAGAAAAGCGCTTATTGTAACAGATGTAAAAAATGTAGATGTAATAAGATCTGCAAATAATATGCCTTATATAGCAACAACAATTGTTAATACATTGAATGTATATGATATCTTAAAGTATAATTCATTTATTATAACGAAAGAAGCTGTTAAAAAAGTGGAGGAGGTGTATATATAATGCGTAATCCACACGATATAATTATAAAACCAATAATCACGGAAAAAAGCATGGATGATATGACATTTGGAAAATACACATTTGCCGTTGATAAAAGAGTTAACAAATCCGAAGTTAAAAAAGCTGTTGAAACTATCTTTGGTGTAAAGGTAGCGAAAGTAAACACTATGAATATGCTTGGGAAAATGAAGAAACAAGGTTTGCACAGTGGTCGTAGACCAAGCTGGAAAAAAGCTATTGTTAAATTAACAGATGACTCCAAGAAGATTGAATTCTTCGAAGGAATGGAATAATTAGGTAGATAAAAGGAGGGAAAACCAATGGGTATAAGGAAATACAAACCTACTTCCCCTGCTAGAAGACAAATGACTGTTTCAACTTTTGAAGAAATCACTAAAACGGAGCCAGAAAAATCATTAGTGGTTAGTTTAAATAAGAGCAGTGGTAGAAACTCACAGGGTAGAATAACAATTCGTCACAGAGGCGGCGGAGCGAAAAAGAAGTACAGAATAATTGATTTTAAAAGAAATAAGGATGGCATACCTGGAAAGGTTGCTGCAATAGAGTATGATCCAAATAGAACTGCAAACATAGCATTGATTTTCTATGCTGACGGTGAAAAAAGATATATTATTGCACCTTATAAAATGAAAGTTGGCGATATGATTGAGTCTGGAGAAAATGCAGATATTAAAATCGGTAATGCGCTTAAATTAAAAGATATGCCAGTAGGTACAACTGTACACAATGTAGAATTAAAGCCAGGAAAAGGCGCGCAATTAGTTCGTTCAGCTGGTGCAGAAGCACAATTAATGGCAAAAGAAGGAAAATATGCACAACTTAAATTGCCATCAGGTGAATTTAGATTAGTTTCAATTGATTGTAGAGCTACTATTGGGCAAGTAGGAAATATTGACCATGAGCTTATTACAATTGGTAAAGCTGGAAAATCAAGACATATGGGAATTAGACCAACAGTTAGAGGTAGTGCAATGAACCCAGTAGACCATCCACACGGTGGTGGAGAAGGTAGAGCTCCTATTGGAATGCCAGCACCATCTACTCCATGGGGTAAACCAGCTCTTGGATATAAGACTAGAAAGAAAAATAAGAAATCAAATAGATTTATTGTAAGAGGCAGAACAAAATAGTTGCTTAAAAGGAGGAAATAAATTATGGGTAGATCCCTTAAAAAAGGACCATTTATTGATGATCATCTACTTAAAAAGGTAGAAGAATTAAATAAAACAAATGATAAAAAAGTCATAAAAACCTGGTCACGTCGTTCAACTATTTTCCCTGAAATGGTAGGGCATACTATTGCTGTTCATGACGGTAGGAAACATGTGCCGGTATATTGTACAGAAGATATGGTTGGCCATAAATTGGGAGAATTTGTATTAACCAGAACTTTTAGAAGTCATGTTAACAAAAGCGAAAAGTCATCTGCTGTAAGAAAGTAAAATGAGGGAGGTAAGAATCATGGAAGCTAATGCTATAGCTAAATACGTTAGGATTTCACCACTAAAAGTAAATTTCATATGTGCTGAAATCAGAGGCAAGCAAGTAGATGAGGCTCTTTCACTTTTAAAATTTACACCAAAAAAAGGTGCTAAAGCGCTAGAGAAAGTCTTAAATTCTGCAGTTGCAAATGCTGAAAATAACTTTAATCTTGATAGAGAGAATCTTTATGTATCAGAAGCTTATGCTAATGAAGGCCCAAGGATGAAGAGATTCAGACCAAAGGCAAGAGGAATGGCATATCCGATAATTAAAAGAAGTAGTCATATCGGAATTGTTGTTAAAGAACGCGAGTAAAAAAGGAGGGATAGTTAATGGGTCAAAAAGTTAACCCACATGGCCTTAGGGTAGGTGTAATTAAAGATTGGGATTCAAAATGGTATGCCGATAAAAAGACTTTTGGTGATTTATTAGTAGAAGATTTTAGAATTCGTGAGTTTATAAAGAAAAAATTATTTATATCTGGAATTTCTAAAGTTGAAATAGAAAGAGCTGCTAGTAAAATTAAAGTATCAGTTTTTACTGCAAAACCTGGGATGGTAATAGGTAGAGGCGGATCAGGAGTTGAAGAATTACGACTTGACATTGAAAAACTAACTAAAAAAAGTGTTGTTATAAATGTTGAAGAAATTAAAATGGTTGAGCTTGATGCACAATTAGTAGCTGAAAATATAGCATCTCAACTTGAGAGAAGAGTTACATTCAGAAGAGCTATGAAACAAGCACTTCAAAGAACTATGAGATTCGGAGCAAAAGGTATTAAAACACAAGTTGCAGGAAGACTTGGTGGAGCAGATATGGCTAGAACTGAAGGTTATAGCGAAGGAACTATTCCACTACAAACATTAAGAGCTGACATTGACTATGGTTTTGCAGAAGCAAATACAACTTATGGAAAGCTAGGAGTTAAAGTTTGGATTTATAAAGGAGAAGTACTTCCTACAAAAAAAGTAGATTATAGGAAAAATGAGGAAGCACAAGCAAAATAGATTATGTCGTAGGAAGGAGGAATATTAATATGTTAATGCCTAAAAGAGTAAAATACCGTAGAGTTCATAGAGGTAGAATGAAGGGAAAAGCACTTCGTGGTAATACTATTACTTATGGAGAGTACGGATTACAAGCTTTAGAACCAATTTGGATGACATCAAACCAGATAGAGTCTGCCAGAAGAGCTATGACTAGATATGTAAAAAGAGGCGGAAATATCTGGATTAAAGTATTCCCTGATAAGCCAGTTACTAAAAAACCAGCTGAAACTCGTATGGGTTCAGGTAAAGGGTCACCGGAATATTGGGTAGCAGTTGTAAAACCAGGCAGAGTAATATTTGAAATGGGTGGTGTATCAGAAGAAGATGCTAGAGAAGCGATGAGACTAGCTGCACACAAACTACCTATTAAAACAAAATTTATAAAAAGAGAAGAAACGCAAGATAAGGGTGGTGAAGCTAATGAAAGCTAAAGAAATTCGCCAAATGTCAGAGCAAGAATTGAATAGCAAATTATTAGATCTTAAATCAGAACTTTTTAACTTGAGATTTCAATTGGCTACAGGTCAATTAGATAACCCTTTAAAGATAAGTTCAGTAAGAAAAAGTATTGCACGCGTAAAAACAATTGCACGAGAAAGAGAATTATCTATAAGGAAGGAGGTTTAATCCCTAATGGAAAGAGGAAATCGTAAAGTAAGAACAGGTATTGTCGTAAGTGACAAGATGGATAAAACTGTTGTTGTTTCAATTGAAACTTTTATCACTCATCCACTTTACAAAAAACAATCAAAAAGAACTACGAAATTTAAAGCTCATGACGAAAATAATGAATGCGGCATAGGTGATAAAGTTCAAATTATGGAGACTAGACCACTTAGTAAAGATAAAAGATGGAGAATTACCGGAATTTTAGAAAAAGCAAAATAGAGCTAGAGGCGAAGGGAGGTATTCTAACATGATTCAAACTGAGAGTCGCATGAGAGTAGCTGATAATTCAGGAGCAAAAGAAGTATTAGTAATCAGAGTGCTTGGAGGTACAAATAAACAGTACGCCGCTGTTGGAGATGTAGTTGTATGTACGGTCAAAAGTGCAACACCTGGCGGGGTTGTAAAAAAAGGACAAGTTGTTAAAGCAGTTGTTGTAAGAACTAAAGCAGGCGTTAGAAGACAAGATGGTTCATATATCAAATTTGACGATAATGCAGCTGTTATTATAAAAGACGATAAAAATCCAGTAGGTACTCGTATTTTTGGGCCAGTAACTAGGGAACTAAGAAGTGGTAACTATATGAAGATTATATCCTTAGCACCGGAAGTACTATAGGAGGAGGTGTAGAGTATGCATGTAAAAAAAGGAGATACAGTAGTTGTTGTATCAGGTAAAGATAGAGGCAAAATTGGTAAAATTATGTTAGCAGTTCCTAAAGATAATAGAGTAGTCGTTGAAGGCGTCAACATGATTACTAAACATAGAAAACCACAAGGGCCAACAAAACCAGGAGGAATCCTAAAGTATGAGGGACCAATAAATGTATCAAAAGTTATGATGTACTGCCCAAAAGATAAAATGGGAGTTAGAGTTAGTACAAGAATAGAAAAAGATGGAAGTAAAACTAGAGTATGCAAAAAATGCGGAGAAGTATTAGATAAATAATCACTTGAGAAAGGAGGTAATGGAATGACTTCCAGATTAAAGATAAAGTACCAAGATGAAGTAGTTAAAGACATGATGGAAAAATTCAATTACGATAGTGTAATGCAAGTTCCAAAGGTTGAAAAAGTTGTAATAAACATGGGAGTAGGAGAAGCAAGAGACAATCCAAAAGCGCTTGAATCAGCATTAAAAGAACTTCAAATTATAACTGGACAAAAACCTCTTGTAACACAAGCAAAAAAATCCATAGCGAACTTTAAATTAAGGGAAGGTATGAAGATTGGTGCGAAGGTTACACTTAGAGGAGATAGAATGTATGACTTCTTAGATAAATTAATGAATATTGCCCTACCAAGAGTAAGAGACTTTAGAGGTGTTAGTGAAACATCATTTGATGGCAGGGGGAATTATGCCCTTGGAATCAAAGAACAACTTATTTTTCCTGAGATAGAATACGATATGGTAGACTCCATTAGAGGACTTGATATTGTAATCGTTACTACAGCACTAACAGACGAAGAAGCTAGAGTGTTCTTAGAAAAAATGGGAATGCCCTTTAAAAAATAATAAGGAGGGGAAAGCATGGCAAAGAAATCAATGATTGCTAAACAACAAAGAAAGCAAAAGTTTAGCACACAAGAATATAATAGATGTAAAATATGTGGTAGACCTCATGCTTATTTAAGGAAATATGGAGTATGTCGTATCTGTTTCCGCGAATTAGCTTATAAAGGTCAAATACCTGGCGTTAGAAAAGCTAGCTGGTAATCTTAAGATTATGAAAGGAGGTAACAATTATGATGACAGACCCAATCGCGGATATGTTAACCAGAATTAGAAATGCAAACAATGCTAAACATGATTCTGTCGATGTTCCCGCTTCAAATATAAAGAAGGAAGTTGCTAAGATTCTTTTAAATGAAGGGTTTATTAAGGGCTTTGATGTAATCGAAGATGCAAAACAAGGCATTATTAGAATAGATTTAAAATATGGTAAGAATAGTGAAAAAGTAATCAGTGGTATTAAAAGAATATCTAAACCAGGATTAAAAGTATATGTAAAGAATAACGAAATCCCAAGAGTGCTTGGTGGATTAGGAATTGCAGTTTTATCTACTTCTAAAGGTATGATGACTGATAAACAAGCGCGTAGTGAAAATGTGGGTGGAGAAGTAGTTTGTTACGTATGGTAATAAATTACTAGATTAATGGAACAGGAGGTGCACTCATGTCAAGAATAGGTTTAAAACCAATTACTATACCAAGTGGAGTTGAAGTAAAAGTAAATGAAGATAATTTGGTAGAGGTAAAGGGACCAAAAGGTCAACTATCACAACAAATTAGTCCAGAGATGGCTATAACTATAGAAGATGGCGTATTAAGTGTTGCGAGACCATCAGAAATCAAGAAACACAAATCCTTACACGGACTATCTAGAACATTGATATGGAATATGGTTGAAGGTGTAACTGAAGGTTACTCCAAGACATTAGATATAGTCGGAACAGGATATAGAGCTGCAAAGCAAGGGAATAAATTAGTTCTTACATTAGGTTATTCACACCCAATAGAATTGGATGATCCTAATGGAATTGAAGTTGAAGTTCCTGCAGCAAATAAAATAATTGTCAAAGGAATTAACAAACAATTAGTGGGAAATTATGCTTCGAAAATCAGAGATTATAGAAAACCAGAGCCATATAAAGGTAAAGGGATTAAATATACTGATGAAATTGTTAGACGAAAAGTAGGGAAAACAGGTAAGTAGAAGGGAGTGAACAAATTTGCTAAAGAAAATTGATAAAAATAAGACTAGACAAGTTAGACATACTAGAGTAAGGCAAAGAGTAACGGGCACTCCTGTAAAGCCAAGATTAAACATCTATAGAAGTGGAAGTCATATCTACGCACAAATTATTGATGATATCGCAGGCAATACATTGGCAGCAGCTTCTACTTTGGACAAATCTTTAAACCTTACTTCTACTAAAAATAAAGAAGCAGCTAAAGCAGTTGGAATTGCAATAGCTAAAATAGCTCTTGATAAAGGAATCGAGGAGGTTGTTTTCGATAGAGGAGGCTACCTATACCACGGAAGAGTAAAAGAGCTTGCTGATGGAGCAAGAGAAGCTGGACTTAAATTTTAATAAAAGGAGGGGAATAAATGAATCGTTTATTTATAGATTCTAGTGAATTTGATTTAAAAGAAAGAGTAGTTAATATAAATCGTGTTACTAAAGTTGTTAAAGGCGGTAGAAACTTTAGATTTAGTGCATTAGTAGTCGTTGGAGATGAAAATGGACATGTTGGAGTTGGAATGGCTAAGGCTCTAGAAGTACCTGAGGCTATAAGAAAAGCTATTCAAGATGCAAAAAAACATATAGTTGAAGTGCCTTTAGTTGGAACAACTATCCCTCATGAAATTACAGGCGTTTATGGAGCAGGACGAGTTCTGCTTAAACCATCTAAAGAAGGTACTGGAGTAATTGCAGGTGGTGCTGTTCGTGCTGTATGTGAGTTAGTTGGTATTAGAGATATTAGAACAAAATCACTTGGATCTAATAATCCTAGAAATGTTGTTAATGCAACTATGGAAGCTCTTCAAGGATTAAAGAAGGTTGAGGATGTTGCACGACTTAGAGGAAAAACAGTAGAAGAAATACTAGGTTAAGGGGGGAGAAAAATGACTATGCTTAAAATCAAGTTGGTTAAAAGTCCCATCGGTAGACCTGCTACACATAGAAAAACAGTCGAAGCCCTTGGATTAAGGAGAATTGGTCACGTAGTGGAAAAGAATGATACCCCTCAAATTAGAGGTATGATACATCAAATAGACTACATGGTTGAGGTTATAGACTAATAAAGGAGGTGTACGGATTGAAACTAAATGATTTAAAACCAAATGCTGGAGGCGGAAGTAAAGCCAGAAAAAGACTTGGTAGAGGAATTGGTTCTGGAACTGGAAAAACATCAGGTAAAGGACATAAGGGCCAAAATGCAAGATCTGGTGGAGGAGTTAGACCTGGATTTGAAGGAGGGCAAATGCCTTTATTCAGAAGAACTCCAAAGAGAGGTTTTACAAATATATTCGCAAAAGAATTCGCAATAGTTAATATTGAAGATTTAAATAGATTTGAAACTGACACAGTTATAACACCTGAGTTATTATACCAAGAGGGTGTAGTTAAACAAGGGAAAGCCAAAGATGGACTTAAGGTTCTTGGAGATGGAGAATTAACTGTTAAATTAACAGTACAAGCTCATAAATTTAGCAAAACTGCTGCTGAGAAGATAGAAGCTGCAGGAGGAAAGGTTGAGGTGATTTAAATGCTTTCAACTTTGAGAGATGCTTGGAAGATTCCCGACCTAAGAAAAAAGATGACATTTACTATTTTGATGCTATTAGTAGTTAGATTAGGAGCTGCTGTACCTGTTCCTTTTATGAATAAAGAGATTATTGGGAGCATATTCAACTCTAGTCAAGGAGGGGTGCTACAATTTCTTGATATGATGGCTGGAGGAACATTTAGTAGTTATAGTATATTTGCTGCAAATATTTATCCATATATCACGGCATCAATAATACTTCAACTTTTAACTATTGCTATTCCTAAGTTAGAGGAATTAGCAAGAGAAGGAGAAGAAGGTAAAAAGAAAATTAATAGATATACAAGATACGGAGCGATTGCATTAGCAGCTATACAAGCTATCGGATATACTTTCGGGTTATTCAGAAGTGCTTTGGAGACTACTAATAGTATGCAAACCGTAATAGTAATCTTATCGATAGTCGCTGGAACTGCATTTCTTATGTGGATTGGAGAATTAATTACTGAAAAAGGAATTGGAAATGGTATATCACTTTTAATTTTCATAGGTATAATATCTAGACTTCCTCATGATTTAATTACTAACTTCAAACTTGTAAGCATTGGACAATTGAGTATTATATCTGTGTTATTATTTGGAATAATAATGCTTCTTATAATTGCTTTTGTAGTAGCATTGCAACAGGGTGAAAGAAGAATACCAGTTCAATATGCAAAGAGAGTTGTCGGTAGAAAAATGTATGGTGGACAAAGCACTCATATTCCTATTAAGGTTTTGATGGCTGGTGTTATTCCAGTAATCTTTGCATCATCATTACTTGCATTGCCTCAAACTGTAGCACTCTTTTCGCAAGGTGGAGTGACTCAGTGGATAGAAAAATACCTATCACCGGCTGGAGCAGTTGGTATATGGATATACACAGTACTAAATATTATTCTTATAGTATTCTTCACATATTTTTATACTGCAGTTCAGTTTAATACTGTGGAATACTCAAAGAATCTGCAACAAAATGGAGGTTTTGTTCCTGGAATTAGACCTGGAAGACCAACTTCTGACCATTTAAACAAAGTAGTTAATAGAATAACTTTTGTAGGAGGAATGTCTTTAGCGATTTTAGCTACTGCACCTGTACTTTTATCTAAATGGTTTAACATGGATATAAATTTTGGGGGAACTGCTATAATAATAGTTGTAGGGGTTGCACTTGAAACAGTTAAGCAAATAGAATCTCAGATGTTGATGAGACATTACAAAGGATTTTTAAAATAAACTATAGGAGATGATAAAAATGAGATTAGTATTACTAGGTCCTCCAGGAGCAGGTAAAGGTACTCAGGCATCAGCTATAGTGGATAAATACAATATTCCACATATATCTACGGGGGATATTTTCAGAGCTAACATAAAAGAAGGAACAGAGCTTGGGAAAGAAGCAAAAGGTTATATGGATAAGGGTATTCTAGTTCCAGATGAATTAGTAGTTTCTATAGTAAAAGATAGATTAACTAAGGATGATTGTAAAGAGGGTTTTCTATTAGATGGATTCCCTAGAACAGTTAATCAAGCTGAAGCATTAGATTCTGAACTTCGCAAAATGGATATAAAACTAGATAGAGTTATTAACATAAACGCATCTGCCGAAATTTTAATAGAACGAGCAGTTGGAAGAAGAATTTGCAAGGAATGTGGTGCAACATATCATATAAAATTCAATCCTCCTAAAGTAGAAGGAATCTGCGATAAAGATGGAGAAATGCTTTATCAAAGAGATGATGATAATAAAGAAACTGTATCAACAAGGATAAAAGTTTATATGGAGCAAACAGAGCCCTTAATTGCTTATTACAAGGAGCAAGACTTATTACTCGATGTAGATGGTACAAAATCCATTGATGCAATATTTGAAACCATTTCCAAAGCACTCGATAAAATAGTATAAGGATATATCCTTATTAAGCAACTTAAAGAGGTGAATACAATGGATTCGACTAGTGACATAACCATCGGACAGGTGGTGAAGTCAAAAGCTGGCCGTGATAAAGGAAGAGTTTTCTTAATTTACGATATAACAGATGACCAGTATGTTTTTGTGGTAGATGGGGATTTGAGGAAGCTTGATAGTCCAAAGAAGAAAAAAATAAAGCACTTGATCGTTTTTAATACTGTTATACCTGAATTCAAAGAAAAGGTAGAGAATAGCGTAAAGATAAATAACTCATATATAAGAAAAATTTTAGAGCCTTTCAATAAGAGTTTCTAAATTTGAGTTGAACAGGAGGTTCGAAATCCAATGGCTAAAGAAGATGTTATAGAGGTCGAAGGTAAGGTAGTTGATGCATTACCAAATGCCATATTTAAAGTTAAGCTTGAGAACGGACATGAAATTTTAGCTCATATTTCCGGGAAACTTAGGATGAATTATATTAGAATACTTCCGGGAGATACCGTAACAGTTGAACTATCGCCTTACGATTTGACAAAAGGCAGGATAACCTGGCGAAACAAGTAGCAATAGGAGGGATTATTATGAAAGTTAGACCATCTGTAAAGAAGATGTGTGAAAAATGTAAAATTATTAAACGAAAAGGAAGAGTAATGGTCATCTGTGAAAATCCTAAACATAAACAAAAACAAGGTTAAAGGTAAGGGTTAATTGATGATTTATAATAGGAGGTGTAGACTTTAATGGCAAGGATTGCAGGAGTAGACTTACCAAGAGATAAAAGAGTTGAAATTGGATTGACATATATATTCGGTATTGGTAGACCAAGATCAATAGAAATTCTTAATAAAGCTGGTGTTGATTTAAACACTCGAGTAAAAGACTTAACTGAATCAGAAGTATCAAATTTAAGGGCAGTAATTGATACTTATCATGTTGAAGGTGATTTAAGAAGAGACGTTGCTTTAAATATCAAAAGACTAAAAGAAATCAACTGCTATAGAGGGATTAGACATAAGAGAGGACTTCCAGTAAGAGGTCAAAGAACGAAAACTAATGCAAGGACAAGAAAAGGTCCTAGAAGAATAGTATCTAAGAAAAAATAGGTAAAGGAGGGGAACTACATGGCACCGAAAAAAGGTAAAGCAACACGTGTTAGAAGAAGAGAGCGTAAGAATATTGAAAGAGGACAAGCACATATTTCTTCTACATTTAATAATACAATGGTAACTTTAACTGATGTTTCAGGAAATGTTATTGCTTGGGCTAGCGCTGGGCAATTAGGCTTTAGAGGTTCAAGAAAATCCACTCCTTATGCCGCTCAACAAGCAGCAGAAGAAGCAGCTAAAAAAGCTATGGAACATGGCCTTAAGGTAGTTGAAGTATTTGTAAAAGGACCAGGGTCAGGGAGAGAAGCAGCTATAAGATCACTACAAGCATCAGGACTTGAAGTTAGTATGATCAAAGATGTTACTCCGATTCCACACAATGGATGTAGACCACCGAAAAGAAGAAGAGTTTAATAGGAGGTGTAAATAGATATGGCAAGATATACAGGGCCAGTTTGTCGATTGTGTCGTCGAGAGGGAATAAAACTATTTCTAAAAGGAGATAGATGTTATACAGATAAATGTGCGATGAACAAAAGAGCATTTGCTCCCGGACAACACGGACAATCAAGAAAAAAAGTAACTGAATATGGTAAACAGTTAAGAGAAAAACAAAAAGTACGTAGATTCTACGGTTTATCTGAATCTCAAATGCATAAATATTTTGAAATGGCAGATAAAATGAAAGGTGTAACAGGCGACAATCTATTTAGAATATTAGAATCAAGACTTGACAACGTAGTTTATAGAATGGGTTTTGCTTCATCAAGAGCAGAAGCTAGACAATTAGTAATTCACGGTCATTTCAATCTAAATGGAAGTAAAGCAGATATTCCTTCATTACTTACAACTGTTGGAGATGTAATTGAAGTAAAAGGGAAAAGTCGTTTAAGCGAAAAATTTAAAACATTAGTAGAAAATCACAATGGAAACACACCTCCATGGATTAGTATAGATTTAGAAAACTTAAGAGGAACTAAAATAGCTGAGTCAACCAGAGAAGATATTGACATCCCAGTAGAAGAGCATTTAGTTGTAGAGCTATATTCGAAATAATCGATATAGTTGTATTAGTTGCCCTCGTCCGTTAAAAATTTAAAAATCAAGGAGGGTTATGCTTAATGATAGAAATAGAAAAACCTAGAATTGAGATCATAGATTTAAGTGAAGATGGAAGCTATGGGAAGTTTGTAGTAGAGCCACTTGAGAGAGGTTATGGTACAACACTTGGTAACTCTTTAAGAAGAGTTTTGCTTTCATCATTACCAGGTGCCGCGATATCATCAGTAAAAATCCAAGGAGTACTTCATGAATTTACAACTATTCCAGGAGTGCTTGAAGATGTACCTGAAATGATCCTTAATATAAAGGAAATCGCAGCAAAAATGTATACTGATGAACCAGTTACTATAATTATAGATGTAGAAGGACCTAAAACTGTCACAGCTGGAGATATAGCTACTGGAATGGAAGTTGAAATTGTAAATAAAGATCAGTATATTGCTACCGTAAATGAAGATGGAAAGCTTTATATTGAATTAGAATTAATAAAAGGTAGAGGATATTCAGTAGCTGAAAAGAACAAAAAAGAGGGGCAAGTTGTTGGTGTGATACCTGTAGACTCATCCTTTACACCTGTAAGCAAAGTTAATTATCAAGTTGAGAATACTAGAGTTGGTCAAATTACAGATTATGACAAACTAGTACTTGAAGTGTGGACTAATGGAACTATGGGTGCTGATGAAGCAACCTCATTAGGAGCAAAGATATTAACAGAGCATCTTAATCTATTCATTGAATTGACAGATCATGTAAATGATGTAGAGATAATGGTAGAAAAAGAAGAGGACAAAAAAGAAAAAGTACTTGAGATGACTGTAGAGGATTTAGACTTATCAGTTAGAAGTTATAACTGTTTAAAGAGAGCCGCAATAAATACCGTTGAAGAGCTCACTCAAAAAACTGAAGACGATATGATGAAAGTTAGAAACCTTGGGAAGAAATCATTAGAGGAAGTTGAAAAGAAACTTGCTGATCTTGGATTAGGTTTAAAATCGTCTGAAGAGTAGAATTTTGCAAAAGGAGGGATAAATGTGACAACACTAAGAAAACTTGGTCGTCCCACTGCTCATAGAAAAGCAATGTTGAGAAATCAAGTAACTTCATTATTAAGGGAAGAAAAGATAGAAACTACAGTAACTAGAGCAAAAGAAACTAAGCGAATGGCAGAAAAAATGATAACTCTTGCAAAAAGAGGAGATTTGCATGCTAGACGTCAAGCTTTGGCTTATGTATACGATGAAACTGTAGTGAAAAAATTATTTGATGAAATAGGTCCTAAGTATGCTGATAGAAATGGTGGATATACCAGAGTATTAAAACTAGGTCCTCGCCGTGGTGACGGAGCAGAAATTGCAATACTAGAATTGGTGTAAATCCAGAGGGATTAAGTTGAAACTTAGTCCCTTTAGCTTTAGCAAAGAAATTTTTTATCAGATATTTTAAGTGAGATTTCTTTGAAACTCAGAACAATAAATTTTATATATAGAAAAAAGTAGAACTTTCCTAGTCATTACAAAAAAAGTGCCCACTTTTTTAAAATTGTAATAAAGTGATTCATATGTTATATTAACTATGAATAATAATAAAGTTGAGGTATTAAAATGGAAAATGAAACAATGATTAAAATTGAAAATGTGAGCTATGAGTATAAGTCATATGTAGATGATAGCATTCAATTAGCTGTTAAAGATTTGAATTTGGATATAAAAAGAGGAGAATTCTTTGTTATATTAGGGCATAATGGTTCAGGTAAATCTACATTAGCTAAGATGATAAATGGTCTTATATTGCCATCACGAGGAGACATATTTGTAAATGGTATGAATACTCGAGATGAAGAAAAAATTTGGGATATAAGATCTACTGCAGGAATGGTATTTCAAAATCCAGATAATCAAATAGTCGCGACTATTGTTGAAGAAGATGTGGCTTTTGGACCAGAAAACTTAGGGATACCACCTCTTGAAATAAGAAGACGAGTAGACGAGGCTCTCGAAATAGTTGAGATGACAGAGTATAAGAATCATGCACCTCACCTATTATCAGGAGGTCAAAAACAGAGAGTTGCAATTGCAGGTATACTTGCTATGGAGCCTGATTGTATAATTTTTGATGAGCCTACGGCAATGCTTGATCCATCAGGAAGATTAGAAGTTATCCAGACCATTAAGAAACTTAATAAAGAAAAAAATAAAACTATTATTCTTATAACTCATTATATGGATGAGGCTGTAGAAGCAGATAGAGTTATGGTCCTTGACCATGGTATAGCTGTTCTTTTAGGCGCGCCTAAAGAAATATTTAGACAAGTTGAAAAGTTAAAATCAATCGGTCTAGATGTGCCACAAGTAACAGAATTAGTTTACGAGTTAAATAAAGAAGGGTATCATTTTAAAGATGATATTTTATCTGTCGAGGAGCTGGTGGAAATATTATGATAATCCAGTTAAAAGGTTTAAGTTATGTATACAATCCAGGAACTCCATTTGAAAAAAAAGCATTAGATGATATTTCATTAGATATAGATGAAGGTGAATTTATTGGGCTAATAGGTCATACTGGTTCAGGCAAATCAACACTAGTGCAACACTTAAATGGATTGATGAAACCCACTGCTGGCGAAATAATAATAGATGGGCAGAGTCTTTCAGATAAAACTACTAAGATGAAGAAAATTAGGCAAAAAGTTGGGTTAGTTTTTCAATACCCTGAACATCAATTGTTTGAAGAAACCATATACAAAGATATTGCATTTGGGCCAAAAAATCTTGGACTATCAGAAGAAGAAATAGATTCAAGAGTTAAAAGAGCGATGGAATTAGTCGGCCTCGACTTTGAAGAACTTAAAGAGAGATCTCCATTTGAATTATCTGGAGGACAAAAAAGAAGAGTTGCCATTGCTGGAGTTATTGCAATGAAACCAAAGGTTCTTATTTTAGATGAGCCAACTGCAGGGCTTGACCCACAAGGTAGAGATGAAATTTTGGATGAAATAAAAAAGCTATATGAAAAAGAAAATATAACGACAATACTCGTATCTCATAGTATGGAGGATATAGCTAGACTTGTAAATAGAACTATTGTAATGCACAAGGGCAAGATTGCTATGGATGGAACTACCAGAGAAGTTTTTTCGAGATCAGAAGAACTAGAAAAAATGGGTCTAGGTATACCTCAAATTACTCAATTTATGAAGAAATTTAAAGAAAAAGGGCATATAGTACGAGAAGATGTTTTAACAATAGATGAAGCAAAAGATGTAATACTAGAGTATCTAAGGAGAAAAGATAATGCTTAAAGATATAACAATAGGCCAATATTTTCCAGGCACATCTATTATTCATAAATTAGATCCAAGAATAAAAATTATAGTTGTAGCATTATTTATAGCTTCGCTATTTTTTGTCGTGAACTTTACTCCATATATTTTTATAGTATTGTTTATTGGGGCTGTAATCTATGTAGCAAGATTGCCATTGAAATTTATAATAAAAGGATTAAAACCACTTGTGTTTATAATTCTCATAACTTTTGCAATAAACTTATTTTTAACAAAAGGCGAAGTATTAATAGAGCTAGGTCCTTTAGCGATAACAAAAGAGGGTTTAAGGCAATCTGTGTTTATGGCATTAAGACTGATATTTCTTATTACAGGAACATCACTTTTAACCTTAACGACTTCACCTATAGCACTTACAGATGGTATAGAAAGACTTCTTTCTCCATTTAAAAAAGTTGGACTTCCAGCTCATGAACTTGCTATGATGATGACAATTGCACTTAGATTTATACCTACACTACTTGAAGAGACTGATAAGATTATGAAGGCTCAAATGGCGAGAGGAGCAGATTTTGAATCAGGTAATATTCTAAGTAGAGCTAAAAATTTGGTTCCATTACTTGTACCTCTTTTTATAAATGCATTTAGAAGAGCGGATGAATTAGCAACAGCAATGGAAGCTAGGTGCTATAGAGGAGGAGAAGGTAGAACTAGATTAAATGAATTAAAACTGAGATCTAGAGATTATATAACATTAGCTGTTACGATTGTTTTTTTTGGAGCAATAATATCAACAAGATATATTGGATAAATAAAAATAGAGCAAGATGGAGTAAAATCCAACTTGACATTGATGAGTACTTGTATTAAAATGTATAAGAGTGTTTAAGAAGGAGTCCGGAAACTTTTTACTAGACACCTATATAAATGTCTTTGTAAGGAGGGAAACAAATGAAAAGCTATATGGCAAATGCCAATAACGTTGAAAGAAAATGGTTAATAATAGACGCTGAAAATAGAGTTTTGGGAAGAATGGCTACTGAGATTGCAACAATTCTTAGAGGTAAGAACAAACCTACTTTCACACCACATGTAGATACTGGAGATTTTGTTATCGTAATAAACGCAGGTAAAGTTAAATTAACAGGTAAAAAATTAATGCAAAAGAAATACAGCTATCATACAGGTTATCCAGGAGGATTAAAACAAATTCCATATCATACTTTGATGGAAAAAAATCCAGAAAAGATAATTGAACTTGCAGTAAAAGGAATGTTACCTAAAAATAGTTTAGGTAGAGCGATGTATAAGAAGCTTAAAGTTTATAGCGGAGCAGAGCATGGACACGAAGCACAAAAACCAGAATTATACGAATTTTAATTTAGATAAGAAGGGAGGACTGTAAATGGCAGTGACACAATTTATCGGAACTGGAAGAAGAAAGACTTCAGTTGCAAGAGTTAGATTATTACCTGGTAATGGTAAAATTACTATTAACAATAGAGATATAGATGAATTTTTTAATTACGAGACACTTAAAGTAATTTCAAAAGAATCTTTGACTTTAACAGAGACTACAGATAAATACGATGTATTTGTAAATGTACATGGTGGAGGGTTTACAGGTCAAGCAGGAGCTATCAGACATGGTATAGCAAGAGCATTAATAGCATCAGATGGGGAATTAAGACCTCTACTTAAAAAAGCGGGACATCTAACAAGAGACCCAAGAATGAAAGAAAGAAAGAAATACGGTCTTAAAAAAGCAAGAAAGAGTCCACAATTTAGCAAGAGATAATCAAAATGCACTTCGTTTATACGAAGTGCATTTTTTTAATTTATGTGTAAATTTATTTTATAACATTTTAAAAATAGAGTTATAGAAAAAGCCTTGCATTTATTAAAGAAGGAGCTTAGATATTGTAGCTGCTTTCTTGGAAAATCCTGAGTTTCTTCTCCAAAATTATTTTTATACTTTTTAATACCTATTTACTTATTGAGTTAGATCTTTCTGAGCATCTTTAAGTAGCGCAATAATTGATAGATTTTGTGGACAGGCTTTTTCACAAAGTCCACATTCAATGCACTCCAGAGCGCTTCCATTATTATCTAATAGATTTTTATAAGATTTTTTAGATTCATCAACTGTATTATATACTGATTTATTATTATATAATTCAAAAATATTTGGAATCTTAACACCTGATGGACATGGCATACAATAATTGCAACTAGTACAACCTACTTTTAGTTTAGATTTATAAATTATTTCTGCTCTGTCTATTAATTCTAAATCTTCTTTATCTAAAATATCTGGTTTGGATGTAATTGTTATATTTTCTTTAAGTTGATCAAGAGTAGACATGCCGCTTAAAACCACTGATATCCCATGAAGTGAATACAAATATTTAAGCGCCCATTCTGGAGTACTTCTTCTAATTTTAGATTCATTCCATATTTGATTTATTTCCTTGGGAGAATTTGCAAGTTTTCCACCCTTTAGTGGTTCCATGATTACTACATCTATTCCTTTAGATCTTGCATATTCTAATCCCTTTAAACCTGCTTGATAATATTTATCCGTATAGTTTAATTGTATCTGACAAAAATCCCAAGGGTACGAATCTATTATTTCTTCAAAAACTTCGTATTCATCATGGAAGGAAAATCCAATATAATGAATTTTTTTATCGGATTTTGCTTTTTCAATAAACTTTTGAAAATTTATATTTTTTATTTTATTAAAAGTTTTTTTGCTTAGCGCATGTAAAAGGTAAAAATCAACATAGTTCGTCTTTAAATTCACAAGTTGTTCATCTAAATAATGCATAAAATCTTCATGCTTTTCTACGAGCCAAACAGGATTTTTTGTTGCCAAGTAGAACTCTTTTCTATCATGTTTTTCAAAGAAATCGCCAACGAGTTCCTCTGATTTACCACCATGATAAGGATAAGCTGTATCAAAATAGTTGATACCATTTTCTAAAGCATAATCCAAAATTTCAAAAGCTTTCTCCCTATCAATTTGCGAGGGATCATTATTAATGATTGGAAATCTCATACAACCTAGTCCTAATAGTGAAACTTTTAACTTGTCATTGGTAATATAACGGTATTGCATATTTAAACCTCCTTATTGTATAATTAAAGCATGCTATCCCAAACCTTTATATTTAGCTTTTTATAAAGATATTTATAATAGTTTAATATATGTTTTAAAGGGTAGAAAAGATGTAGTATTTCGATTATATCACAAATATTAGGAAGGAGTGATTAGATGGACGCAAAGAAAACCCCGTTATATGATGAACATGTAAAGTTAGGGGGAGATGTTGTTGACTATGCAGGTTGGTTTCTTCCAGTACAATATGAAGGTCTTGTACCGGAGCATGAAGCTGTCAGAAATGCGGTAGGATTGTTTGATGTATCTCATATGGGAGAAATTACAGTAAAAGGTAAGGATGCTCTTGCTTATGTAAATTCACTAATGACAAACGATATAGCTTCAATAGTTGACAATCAAATAATTTATACTTTTATGTGTAATGAGTCTGGCGGTGCAGTTGATGATTTATTAGTTTATCGATATGCGCAAGATTTCTTTTATTTAGTTGTAAATGCAGGAAATATAGACAAGGACTGGAAATGGATACAAGATCATAAAAAAGATTTTGAAGTAGAACTAGAAAATATCTCTGATGAAGTTGGAGAGGTTGCAATTCAAGGACCTTTAGCAGAAAAAACACTTCAAAAATTAACAGATTTTGATTTATCATCAATCAAATTTTTCCACTTAAATAGAAATGTAGATATCGCTGGAGTTAATTGCATGGTTTCTAGAACTGGATACACTGGAGAAGATGGTTTTGAAGTGTATAGTGACAATGAAGGTATTGTTAAGGTATGGAATGCAATATTAGAAGCAGGTAAAGAAGAGGGTATTAAACCAACTGGACTTGGATGTAGAGATACACTTCGTTTTGAAGCTTCACTTCCTCTTTATGGACATGAAATGGATTATGTTATTACTCCGTTGGAAGCAGGTTTTAAATATTTTGTAAAATTAGATAAAGAATCAGATTTTATAGGTAAAGAAGCTCTTAATAAACAGTGGAATGAAGGTTTAAAAAGAAAGCTTGCTGGTATAGAATTGATTGATAGAGGAATTGCAAGAGAAGGATATGAAGTATACAAAGATGGAGAAAAAATAGGCCATATTACAACTGGATACAAAAGTCCTACATTAGGAAAAGTAATTGGTAATGCATTGATTAAAATTGAATTTACAGAGTTGGGAACTGAAGTAGATGTAAAAATTAGAAATAAATTTGCAAAAGCTAAGGTAATTAGCAAGAAGTTTCTTAAAAAATAAAAATTTGGAGGTAATATTGATGAAAGTAGCTAAAGGATTACATTACACTAAGGAACATGAATGGGTTAAGGTAGATGGAGACACAGTATTTGTAGGTATTTCAGATTTTGCTCAGCATCATCTAGGAGATATAGTTTATGTTGAACTTCCAGAAGTTGGAGATGAATTTGAAAAAGAAGAAGCATTTGCAGCTGTTGAGTCAGTAAAAGCTGCTTCAGATATTTATTTGCCAGTTGGTGGAAAAATAGTTGAGATTAATGAAGAATTAATGGATGATCCAGCTTTACTAAATATAGATGCATTTGAAAACTGGTTAGTAAAAATTGAGATGGCCGACAAAGCAGAACTTGAAGAATTAATGACTAGTGAGGATTACGAGAAGTTTTTAGCTGAGGAGGAATAATATGCACCCATATTTACCAGCAACGCCTGAAGATATAAAGGAGATGTTAGAATCAATTGGTCTAGAAAGTCTTGATCAATTGTTTGATGATATTCCTAAAGATGTTTACTTTAATAGAGAACTAGATATGCCAAAGGCAAAAAGCGAATTGGAAGTTACAACTTATTTAAAAGGTTTAGCTAACAAGAACTGTTCACTTAGTAATCTTACTAGTTTTCTTGGAGCAGGAGCATATGATCATTATATACCATCAATAGTAGACCATATTATTTCGAGAAGTGAGTTTTATACATCATATACTCCTTATCAACCAGAAATAAGTCAAGGTACTTTACAGTATATTTTTGAATTTCAAACTTTAATAGCTAATTTAACAGGAATGGATGCTGCAAACGCTTCGCTATATGATGGTGGAACAGCAATAGTAGAGGCTGCACTAATGGCATCTGCCTATTCTAAAAAAGATGAAATAATTATTTCTAAATCTGTAAAACCAGATGCTAGGAGAATTCTTCATACCTATGCGCATGCACAAAACTTAAAAGTAATAGAAGTAGATATTAAAGATGGAGCAACAGATATAGAAGCGTTAAAGGGCTTAGTAACTGATGATACAGCTGCGGTAATTGTTCAGAGTCCAAACTTCTTTGGAATAATTGAAGATCTAAAAGCATTAGGAGAAGTTGCTCACAAAGGTAAAAAAACAACCTTTGTAGCTTCTGTTGATCCGATCTCATTGGGAATATTAAAAAAACCAGGAGATTTGGGAGTAGATGTAGTAGTTGGAGAAGGTCAAGCAATGGGAATGACTTTAAGTTTTGGAGGCCCATATTTAGGATTTATGGCAGTTAATAAAGCTTATATAAGAAAAATTCCTGGAAGAATAGTTGGTCAAACTGAAGATCTAGATGGTAAAAGATCATTTGTATTGACGTTGACAGCTAGAGAGCAACATATAAGAAGAGAAAAAGCTACATCAAATATTTGTTCTAATCAGGGACTTAATGCTCTTGCTGCTACTGTTTATATGGTAACTCTTGGTAAAGAGGGTTTAAGAGAAGTGGCAGAACAAAGTGCTAAAAAAGCTCATTATGCATTTGAGCAAATGACAAAATCAGGTAAGTATAAACCGTTATTTAATAAGCCATTCTTTAAAGAATTTGCTGTAACATCAGATGTAGACTCTGCTAAATTAAACGATGAATTAAGAAAAGTGGATATTCTCGGAGGTTACGACTTAGGCAAATCATATCCCCAATTTGAAGGTGGAGTTCTCTATGCAGTAACTGAAAAGAGAACAAAAGAAGAGATTGACAAGCTTACCAGTGTAATGGAGGGGATATAATGAGAAACTATGAGAAATTAATATTCGAACTTTCAAAGCCAGGTAGAAAGGCTTATATGTTACCACCTCTTGATATTGAAGATAAAGAGATTAAAGATTTGATACCAGCAGAATTTGTGAATGACGAGGAATTAAATTTACCAGAATTATTTGAGGTAGATGTTATAAGACATTATACAAATTTATCTAATAAGAATTATGGATTAGATACAGGATTCTATCCACTTGGATCTTGTACAATGAAATATAATCCAAAAATAAATGAAGACACTGCAAGATATGATGGATTTGCTAATATTCATCCATTACAACCAGAAGATTGTATACAAGGTTCGCTACAGTTGATGTCTGAACTTGAAAAATCACTTTGTGAAATTGCAGGAATGGACAGAATGACTCTACAACCTGCAGCTGGCGCTCATGGTGAGCTTACAGGAATAATGCTAGTAAAAGCTTATCATGAAGATAGAGGAGACGAGAAGAGAAACAAGATTATAGTACCTGACTCAGCACATGGTACAAACCCAGCAACTGCAGCAATGGCTGGTTACAAAATAGTGGAGATTAAATCTACAAAAGATGGTTTGGTAGATTTAGAAGCACTTAAAGCAGCTGTTGGAGATGATACTGCTGGATTAATGTTAACAAATCCAAATACTTTAGGGCTATTTGATAGAGGAATAAAAGAAATTGCTCAGATAGTACATGATGCAGGTGGATTATTGTATTACGATGGAGCTAATATGAATGCTATTATGGGGCATGCAAGACCTGGAGATATGGGTTTTGACGTAGTTCATTATAATATTCACAAGACATTTTCAACTCCACATGGTGGTGGAGGACCTGGTTCAGGGCCAGTAGGGGTTAAAAATATTTTGGTAGATTATTTACCAGTGCCTATGGTTAATAAAAAAGGTGAAAAATATTTCTTAGATTATGATTATCCAAAAACAATTGGGAAAGTTAAAGATTTCTATGGACATTTTGGAATAATGGTTAGAGCATACACTTATATCCTTACAATGGGTAGCGATGGAATAAAGAGAGCTTCTACAATGGCAGTTCTTAATGCTAATTATATTATGAGTAAACTTAAAGATTATTATAACTTGCCAATAGATACACAATATATGCACGAGGTTGTTTTTGGAGGATTAAAAGGATCTAGTTTAAGTGAAGTTACAACTCTAGATATTGCTAAGAGATTGTTAGATCTTGGATACCATCCACCAACAATATACTTCCCATTAATTATCAATCAAGCATTGATGATTGAACCAACTGAAACAGAGAGTAAAGAAACATTAGATGAATTTATAGAAGCTATGATTCAAATAGCAAAAGAAGCTGAGTCGGATCCACAATTAGTTAAATCAGCTCCACACAACACTCTAGTTAGAAGACCTGATGAAGTTAAAGCAGCTCGTGACATCAACGTTAAATACGAAGGGTAGGGGTGATTGTTTGACAAAGAGAATAGCTATAATCGGTGCTGGACCGGGAGGCTATGTTGCGGCTATTAAAGCTGCACAATTGGAAGCAGAAGTAATTTTAATTGAGAATAGAGAAATAGGAGGCACCTGTCTTAATAGAGGGTGCATTCCTACTAAAACTTATTTTAGAAATGCTGAAATAATGTCTTCTTTAAAGAATTCTGAGAAATTCGGAATTAAAGTAGAAGGATATAGTTTAGATGGGAAAGCATTATTAGAAAGAAAAAATAATGTCGTTAATGACCTTGTAACTGGAATAGAAAAGCTAATTGCTTCTTATCCAAATATAGAATTAATAAATGGTAAAGCGTCATTTAAAGACAATAGAACCCTTTTAGTTCAATTAAATGATGGTGGAACTAAGGAAATAAGTGCAGATAATATAATAATTGCAACGGGCTCAAATTCACAAATGACTGAGACAAAGGGCGTAGATTTAAAAGGTGTAATTACTTCAGATGATATTTTAGAATTAGACCATATACCTGAAACTCTGATTGTAGTTGGTGGAGGGGTAATAGGACTTGAATTTGCAAGTATATATCAGGAACTAGGATCAAATGTTATTCTGCTTGCTTCTAGAATATTAAAAGATGCAGACAAAGAGATTTCTAAAAGAATGACGCCAATTTTAAAGAAACAAGGTATAGAAACTTATGTTAATATAAGAGCTAAAGAAATTTCTGAGTTTAATGGGAAATTAAAGGTCGTTGCTAAATATAAGGACAAAGATGAAGAAATTGAAGTTGTCGGAGATTATGTCTTAATAGCTTCAGGAAGAGCTCCTTTTATTGATGGGTTAAATCTTGAAGTCGCAGGTGTAGAATGTGCTGCTAAGGGAATTAAGGTTGATGATAATTATGAAACTAGTGTCCCTGGAATATATGCAATAGGAGATGTTAATTCTAAGGGGATTCAGCTCGCACATGTAGCATCCGCTCAGGCTGAGTATGTTGTAGAAACTATAATGGGTCACAAGGCAGATGTAGTCTTAGAATATTGGCCAGCTTGTTGCTTTACTATGACAGAGGTTGCTCAAGTAGGTTATACGGAAGAGCAACTGAAGGAAAAAGAAGTAGACTATCGAACGAGTAAGTTTATGTTTTCTGCGAATGGGAAAGCACTTTCTCTTGGAGAAACAGATGGAATCGTAAAGATAATTGCTTCAAATAAAGACAATAAAATATTAGGTGTTCATATTTTAGGACCTCATGCGAATGATTTAATTCATGAAGGAGCTTTAGCAATTTCAAACAATTTGGATGTAGCCGCTATAAAAAGAACCATTCATGCTCATCCTACATTATCTGAAGCATTTTTTGAAGCAACACTTGGATTAGACGATGCAGCAATTCATATAGCACCTAAAAAGAAAAGAAGAAAATAATACTAGACGACGAGTTAACTCGTCGTCTTTTAAATATGAGGGGCGAAGTAATGGCTAAATATAGAAAAACACTGCTTTATATAAGCTTTGTAATTTTTATTGTTTTAGGGATTCTTGTTTTTAAGAGTGATAGGGGTATTATATTTGATGTATGGATTTTAAATTGGATAAAAGAGAGTTTAAGTATAAGAGTAGTTTCATTTATGGGATTAGTTTCATTTTTGGGATCGGAAACATTCCTATTCCCAATTATGGCAATGGTCATTTCCTATTTCTTAATAAAAAAATCATATTATATATCTGTTTTACTTCTAGCATCTTCATTAGGTAGCTTTATAGTTAATTATTTATTAAAAGCAATATTCCAAAGAACAAGACCACTAGAGTACTTTTTAGTAGAACAAGCTGGTCTTAGCTATCCTAGTGGGCATACTATGGTTTCAACAACTATGTTTCTAACATTTGCATATATATATTCAAGAGGGAAATCTGAGACCAAGAAAAAATATGCATACACTTTAGCTCTTATTTATATTCTTTTGATGGGAATAAGCCGAGTATCTTTAGGAGTACATTGGCCAACTGATATAATCGGAGGATTATTGGGTGGTTATATTTTTTATGAGTTGCTTATATTAAAAATTCCAAAAAAAATTCTTAAAAAGCGTTGATTTTGCTAATTAAGAGTTTTTTCAAGTTTTTTTAAATCTAGAATTTTAAATCTATTTTTATAGAAGTCAATAAGTCCATCCTGTTTCATTTTTATTAATTCACGCGATAATGATGGTCTTGGAATATTTAGTAATTCAGCCATTTTTTTTCTACTATACGGCAAAAGAAGTGAAGATGTTTTTTGTCTTGCGTATTCAAGTAACAATATATTTACGATTTTTTTTCTGGTAGTATCAAGGGATAGATTTGTAATTCTGTCATTTAACATATGAATTCTTTTAGAAAGAACTCCAGCAAAATTTTCTATTACAATAGGATTTTTGCTGAGTAGTTGTGAAAGCTCTTTTCTAGGGATGAATAAAATTGTACTTTTAGTGGTGGAGATAACATTTGCGGGATATTCTTTTTTATTGGAAAAAACAAGTGATTCAGCAAATATATTTCCAGCTGAAAAATGGCTTATAGTTACAATTTTACCAGAAGTGAAGGGTTTGTGGATTTCAACCTCCCCGCAAAGAATAAGTGATAAACTATTACAAGGATCACCTTCAAGCGCTATGATTTCTCCAACAGAGTATTCTTTTTTAAAGATATTTACTCCATCTATTAATTTCTTAATTTCTTCTTCATTTAATCCATTGAATAGAATAGAATTTTTTAACAACTCCAATGATAATTCCATAGATATACCTCCTTAACCTATTATTCATTATACCCATTGGCAGGGAACTAATTCAGACAAAAAATAGTGTTAATTTAAAGAATTTGGGTATAGTAATAAAATAGACTCAAAGGAGATGCACGATGAATAATATACTATTAATAAATAGAATAAATCCCAAAGATTATACTGGAAATAAAGTAAAGGTTTTTTTTCTTATTGGAGAAATAAATAATGCATCTATTAAACAAAATCTTATGGATTTGCTAGACGATTCTAGAGTTGTTGATAAATCAGAAATTGTATATAAATATAATGGAGTTGAATTAGGAATTTTAGTTCAATCAATACCAATTATATTGAAATTATTAGCGGATTCAAATATCAGCGTTTATGGAGTTTATGCTATTTATAATCCATAAAATCTATAAGAAAAATAATTTAAGTAGTAATGTTGATAGTGTTTTGGTATAATAATTAAATGTAATGATTACAAATAATTTAATCTGTGATTAGTTATATGTATTTAGGGTAAAATATGTTAAGATAAAAAAACTATAAACTTGGAGGTAATAAAATGAATGAAAAATTAATGAAAGCTTTAAATGATCAATTTAACTATGAAATGTTATCGGGATATTATTATGTGGGAATGGCAGCATATTGTGAATCAGAAAATATGAGGGGTATGGCTCATTTTTTAAATGAACAAGCAAAAGAAGAATATCTTCATTCCATGAAATTTTATACTTTTATAAATGATATGGGTGGTAGAGTAACTGTTCAAGCGATACCGGAACCTAAAAACGATTACAAGTCATTCTTAGAAGTATTTGAAATGGCTTTACATCATGAAAAAAGTGTTACTTCTAGAATATATGATTTATTAGATATGGCAAAAGAAGAGAGTAATTATCCAACAACAGGTTTTCTTCAGTGGTTTGTAGAAGAACAATTAGAAGAAGAAAATAATATGCAAGACATTATATTTAAACTTAAAGGAGTTAAAGATCACTTCCAAGGCCTTATGATGATAGACAAAGAATTAGGCTCAAGAGTACCAGTTACAAGTGCAGTAGTTGAAGCAGAATAGAATTAAAACAATATAAAATATTTAATAAAAGCAACAGATAAAGGAATAATAAAGCACTATGCCTTTATCTGTTTTATTTTTTTGTGAAAAAAAACTCAAATAAGCTTGACTATTATATCTATATATTCTAATATATAGATATAGCGATATAAAGGAGGGATTAGATGAAGATTGATCCAAAGGGAATGGAAGATAAAGCTTCATTGCTAAAGCTTTTAGCTCATCCTATTAGATTATGTATATTAAGAGGTCTTACAAAAGACGGAGAAAACAATGTTTCTTTTATGCAAGATTGTCTGGATGTACCTCAATCTACATTGTCCCAACACCTTTCAAAACTTAGATTAGCTGGAATAGTCAAGAATGAAAGAAGAGGCACTGAAATATTTTATTCAGTGGTAAATGAGGAAGTTATAAGTATAATAAATTTATTGTTTGATCAAGAGGAGGAGTTAAATTGACAAAAAAAGTGGTAATTGTTGGTGGTGTAGCTGGAGGGGCAACTGCTCTGACAAGACTAAGAAGACTAGATGAAAAAGCGGAAATTGTGATGTTAGAAAGAGGGGAATATATCTCATTTGCTAACTGTGGACTTCCTTATTATATTGGAGGGACCATCGAAGATAGAGAGAAGCTTGTAGTACACAGTCCTGAAGCAATTATGGAAAAATACGGTGTGGTTGTAAGGAATATGTCTGAGGTAATAAAAATAAATAAAGAAGAAAAATATGTTGAAGTTAAAAATATAAAGACAGGTGAGACTTATAACGAAAGTTATGATTATTTATTACTTTCAACAGGTTCAACTCCAATAAAGCCACCAATACCTGGAATAGATTCTCCAAATATTTTTAGTTTGTGGAATATTCCTGATGTTGATGCAATAAAAGCATATGTTGATGAGAAAAAACCTAAGAGAGCAATCGTTGTTGGTGGAGGTTTTATAGGAATAGAAATGGCTGAGAACTTACATGACTTAGGGATGGAAGTTTCTATAGTTGAAATGTCAGATCAAGTTATGGCACCTATAGACTTTGAGATGGCTGAAATAGTTCATGAGCATTTAAGAGCTAAGGGTGTTCATCTTCATATCAAAGATGGCGTTAGTAAGTTTGAGTATGAAAATGGGACGACTAAGATAACACTTCAATCTGGGAAAGAAGTAAGTGGAGATATTGTTATTCTTTCAATTGGAATAAGACCTAATGGTGAATTGGCAAAAGATTCAGGGTTAGTTCAAAATCAGCGTGGGGGAATAGTAGTAGATAAATATTTAAAAACATCTGATGATTCAATTTATGCAATTGGTGATGTTATTGAAGTAGAAGACTTTGTTAATAAAATCCAAACTATGATTCCACTTGCAGGCCCTGCAAATAAGCAAGGTAGAATAGTTGCTAATAATATACTTGGTGAATATAAAGAAGAGTACAAGGGAACACAAGGAACTAGTATTGCTAAAGTGTTTGATTTAGCTGTAGCAAGTACTGGTGTAAATGAGAAAACTTTAATTAGACTAGGTAAAGAGTACAAAAAGGACTATAATTTAGCACTTATTCATGTAAACTCAAGTGCCGAATACTATCCAGGCGCTCTTCCAATGACTATAAAACTTTTATTTAATCTTGAAGGGAAAATTTTAGGTTCACAAATAGTTGGATACGAAGGTGTTGACAAAAGAATAGATGTAATAGCTACAGCAATTAGATTTAATGGAACAGTTCAAGATTTAATTGAATTAGAATTAGCATATGCACCTCCTTATTCTTCAGCTAAAGACCCAGTAAATATGGTAGGTTTTGTTGCAGATAACTTAATGAAAAATATGACTGATCAAATTCTTTGTCAAGAGCTTGTAGAATTAGATCCTAAAGATTATGTTATTTTAGATATTAGGAAGCAAGTAGAAAGAGACTTAGGAACAATTGAGGGATCATTGCATATTCCTATTGAAGAACTTCGTACTAGAATAAATGAACTGGATAAATCTACGAATTATATAATTCTTTGTTCAATCGGATTAAGGGGATATTTATCAGATCGAATCTTAAAAGATAATGGTTTTAAATCTAGAAATTTAGTGGGTGGTTTTAAAACATATAAAACACTTTATATGAAAAGCGAAACACCTACAGAATCTAGTCCTCAATCATTTTCAGATTCGGGGGTATCAAACGCAACTGTGGGAAAGTAGTAACCTCGGCTGGAGAAACTATAAAGCTTAATGCTTGTGGTTTATCTTGCCCGGGGCCAATAATAAAAGTATCTGAGAAAATGAAGACTCTAAAGGATGGGGAGGTACTTGAAGTATCTTCTACAGACCCTGGTTTTACGAGTGATATAAGAGCATGGTGTAACAATACAGGAAATACATTTATCTGTGATGAAAAAACGGATAATAAATGGGTAGTAGAACTTCAAAAAGGCCAAGCACAAAAATTAGCACAAGAACAACAATTAGGTTTAGTCCAAAATCAAGTTCCACTTAAAAAAGAAAAAACAATGGTTGTTTTTAGTGGAGATTTAGATAAAGCTATTGCATCATTTATAATTGCAAATGGAGCAAGGGCTATGGAAAATGAAGTTACTATGTTCTTTACATTTTGGGGATTAAATATTTTAAGAAGACCAGAACCGATAAGTGTACAAAAAGATTTTATGGCAAATATGTTTAGTAAAATGATGCCTAGAGGAAGTAAAAAATTAAGTTTATCTAAAATGAACATGGCAGGAATGGGTCCTAAGATGATAAGAAAAATTATGGATAAACATAATATTTCTTCTTTAGAGGAACTTATGAAAATAGGAATAGATTCTGGGATAAGAATTGTAGCTTGTCAGATGTCAATGGATTTAATGGGAATTACTAAAGAAGAACTGATTGATGGTATTGAAATTGGTGGTGTTGCAACTTATTTAGATGCTGCTGATGGGTCAAATGTTAACCTTTTTATATAGACTCTAATAGAATAATAATGTATAATAATATAAAAGATGGAATCATTCCATCTTTTATATTAGCTTATAAGATAAAAAATGAAACTATTTTAAAGGAGGATTTACTATGAATGCTATGACACAAGATAATTTAAGATCAGCTTTTGGTGGAGAGAGTCAAGCTCATATGAGATACAGAATTTGGGCTAACAAAGCTAAAAAAGACGGTTTCCCAACAGTAGCTAGGTTATTTATGGCAACATCAGATGCAGAACAAGTTCATGCAACTCTTCATTTTACAGCGTTAAAAGATATTGCTGGAGATTTTTCAGTTATATCAGGTGGTGGATTTGGTTTAGGAACTACTTCGGAAAATCTAGCTGGCGGTATTGCAGGAGAGATGTTTGAAGTATCACAAATGTATCCAGCATATCTAAGTGTAGCAGAAATGCAAGGAGAAAAAGAAGCAGTTAGAGCAATGAAATATGCTGTAGCGGCAGAACGAGTTCATGCAGACCGTTACATAGAAGCTAAAAAAGCTGTAGATGTAGGAAACGATTTAGAAGTAAAAGTGATTGAATTATGTCCAGTATGTGGATATATAACTCTTACTGGCGAAGAAGATAATTGCCCAATTTGCCAAGCTAAAAGATCAGTATTTGTTGCTTATTAATTGGACGCCCAGATGGGCGTCTATATTTATTTCTACAATAGAAATTCATATTGTAAATGTTGAATATTCTTAAATAGGGAGAAAAAAGATGCTTATAGAAACTTTATTAATTTCTTTGATAGTAGGGAAAATAAGAGGCGGCAAAATAAAAAACTTGATTAACATTCCAATTGACGGTTGGGTTTTTATTATAGTAGGCTTCCTTATCTCTTATTTATCAGTATTCTTGATATCTAGAGGTAATCAATTATTATATGAAGGATTAGTTTATATACAATCAATTTCCTTGATTTTAATAATAATTGGTATATTATATAAAGTTGTTGGTTTTGATAGAATCGTATTAGCTTTCGGCTTTTTATTAAATACTATACCCATAGCCCTAAATAATGGCAAAATGCCAGTTGATGGGAATGCTTTAATTGAACTAGGCTTAAATACTCAGTTTATGCTTCTTAAAGATAATCTAATAGTTACTCATTCACTTATTGATACTTCAACAAAAATGAGTTTTCTATCAGATGTTATTTCTTTACTATATATTTTTCCCAAAGTAAGTAGTATAGGAGATTTATTTATTTCACTTGGAATTTTTCTGATTATTCAAAAGAATATAAAGATTTATCAATCGTTGCAGTAAAACTTGATTAGATGTAAAATAAGAGTGTAAGAGAAAGGTGAGACTATAAATGAAACGCTCATTATTTTTTATTGTACTTGTATTAACACTTATTGGTTTGAGTTTTATTATAGTTGATTCATATATAGCTTTTGCACCAAGTGTTGTGGAAGCGGAAGTTGAAAATGAAGAACCTGTATTAGAATTAGAAGAGGTAGTTATTGAACCTCCAAAACCAACAGAGCTTGAAATATTAGCTGTGGGAGATATTATGTTTCATATCCCACAGATAAATGGTGCAAGATTATCAGATGGTAGATTTGATTTTAACCCTTCTTTTAAATATATAAAGCCGTATATAGAAGTGGCTGATATTGCAATTGCAAATCTGGAGACCGTTATTGGTGGGAATGAAAAGGGATTTAAAGGTTTTCCTAGATTTAATAGTCCTGTGGAAAGTTTAGATGCATTGAAAACAGCTGGATTCGATGTTTTAGTTACAGCCAATAATCATGCTCTTGACGGTGGGAAAAACGGAATTATAAATACTATTAATGAAATAGAAAAACGAGATTTGAATCACATTGGAACTAGCAAAGAAGATAGAAAACCATTTATAATTGTAGAAAAAGAAAAAGTAAAGATTGCTTTACTTTCATATACCTATGGATTAAATGGATTAGATTCTTTATTAAATAATGAAGATAAATCTAGAATGATAAATTTGATAGATATAGAAACTATACAAAAAGATATAGCAATGTTAAATAACGAAGATGTAGATTTTACAATAGCTTATATTCACTGGGGTAATGAGTATAATAGAGAACCCTCAGATTCTCAAAAAAAATTGGCAAGTTCTTTAGCTGGCTTAGGAGTAGATTTAATTCTAGGAAGTCACCCACATGTTATTCAAACTTCTGAAAACATAAAATCAGAAACTGGTTCTAGTTATGTTATATATTCTATGGGCAATTTTATTTCAAATCAGAGTTACCAAACTATGGGAGTAAGCTATGCAGAAGATGGGGTAATGCTTGAAATAAAAATAATAAAGGATAATGAAACAGGTGTGACTAGCTTGGAAAAGATAAATTATGAACCTACTTGGATTTACAGAGAGTTAAAAAATAATAAGTATACACATTATATACTTCCTATTGAAAAAGCCTTAAATGGTGAACTAGATATAGAACTATCGCAAAGCGTAATTGAAAGAATGAAAAAATCGGAAATGGATACATTAAATACAATTAACAATAGATAATTACTAACAAATTTAAATTCTTTAATGTATAATATAGATAAGACATATTAAAAGGCGTGGTGTATTTGCAATTTATGAGCGATTTCTTTATTAATATCAGAATAAGAGATGTTATTGACATTTTAATAGTTGCAGTTGTTTTATATAAGCTTTTTACATTGATTAAAGAAACTCGAGCTGAGCAATTAATCAAAGGTATTGGGATACTATTGGTTTTGACTAAGTTAAGCGAATGGCTACAACTTTATACAATAAATTGGATTCTTGGAAATGCGATGACTGTTGGAACATTAGCAATATTAATTGTATTTCAGCCTGAATTAAGAAGAGGTCTTGAATACATAGGTAGGAGTAGATTTTTTTCTAAATCTCTTATTGAAATTCGAGGAGAAAACATTTCGAGAGTAGTAGATGAAATAGTTGAAGCTACTGCTTCATTATCGCGTCAAAAAATAGGTGCTTTGATTGTGATTGAGAGACAAACAGGACTTAATGAAGTTGTGGAAACTGGAACAAAGATAGGTGGACTTGTTACTAGTGATTTGCTAATTAATATATTTATTCCAAACACGCCACTTCATGACGGAGCGGTGATAATAAAAGACGATATTATTAAGGCAGCAGCTTGCTTCTTACCTTTAACAGATAGCTCAACAGTTAGTAAAGAATTAGGAACAAGGCATAGAGCTGCAATTGGAATTTCTGAAAGGTCTGATAGTTTGGCTATAATAGTTTCTGAAGAAACAGGAGCTATATCTATTGCAGAAAATGGTAGTATTTCAAGATACTTAGATTCAAAGACTTTAAAGCAAATCCTTCTAGATAGGTATAAACCTAAGAAGGAAGATCAACTCTTCACGAGAAGATGGAGGACTAAAGATGATAAAAAAGAAGAGTGATATAACTGCTAAGATAGTAACTCTTATAATAGCAATTTTCTTATGGAGCTATGTAATGGGTGAAACAAACCCTGTGTCTACGACTGAATATCGAAATATAAATGTTAATTATACTAATGCTTCTGAATTAGATAGGCAAGCCCTTGTAATAATGGGGCCTGATGAGGTTAAAGTAAATGTAAGATTAACTGGAAAGAGATCAGATATAGATAAGTTTAATGTAAGTAGCATACTTGCACAGGTTGATTTAAGTGGCTATAGTGAAGGTGAAGTAAAGGTACCAATAACAGTTGGACTCCTTGATCAAGCTACTGGAGTTTCTGTACTTAGCTATGAACCAAAAGAAGTATTATTTAATTTCGATAAAATTATTACTAAAGATATTCCAGTTGAAGTAAATTTATCAGGAGACTTGGAATCAGGGTATGTAACCGGAGATATAACGATTAAACCACAAAAAATAATGGTTAGTGGACCAAGAACATGGATTAATGAAGTAGAAAAAGCTGTGGGGGAAATAGATTTATCCAAAGGTAAAAATGATATAAGTATAACTGTACCTGTAAAAATAGTAGATAGTACCGGAGAAGAGGTACGAGGTATTGATAAAGAACAAGCTGTGGTAGATGTAATATTGCCAGTTTTTAATACAAAAGTAGTTCCCGTGGAATTAGCTACAATAAATGAGTTGCCAGAAGACTATGCAATTACTAACATTGAAATAGAACCTTCAAATATAGTTTTAAAAGGGAAAGATGGTTTAGACAGTGTAACGAAAATTTATACCAGAGAAGTTGATATATCGACCTTAATAGATAATGAATCGATAGAAATAGAGCTTCAATTACCAGAGGGTGTTAGTTTACTCGATGGGGATCAGAAGATAGTGCTTAGTTATAAGGTGGAGCAAATAGTTGATAAAGCTGTTAGCTTTTCTGGTGATAAAATTGAAGTGTTAAATTTAGATAATAACTATAAACTGGAAGGAAACTACCTTGATCAAAACTATATAGTTAGTATAAATGGTTTTAAATCAATATTAGATCCTATTACGATTGAAGATCTTAAGCCAAAAATTGATTTAAAAGATTTAGGTGTTGGAGTACATGAGGTTTTTGTAATTTGGGATGATAATCCAGACTATAAAATAAAGTCGTTGAATCCTCAAATTCTTAGCGTAGAAATTGTTGAAATATAGGGGGACGTTATGGGGAAAAAATATGTTCTGGCAATAAATCCAGGGTCTACATCTACAAAAGTGTCATTATTTGAAGATGAGCAAGAAGTCAAATCTAAAAAATTAGATCATAAGTTACAAGATTTAGAGGGCTTTGAACAAGTTTCTAACCAATATGAATATCGTTTAGAAATAATTTTGGATTGGCTTAAACAAGAAAGTATTACAACAAGTATGTTAGTTGCAGTGGTTGGAAGAGGTGGTTTGCTAAGGTCAATGCCAAGTGGTACTTATATTGTTACAGAAGAGATGGTTAAGGATTTGAAAAATGGAGTCCAAGGTCAACATGCTTCAAATTTAGGTGGATTATTAGCAAAGGGAATAGCAGATATAGAAAATATACCAGCATATATAGTTGATCCAGTAGCAGTTGATGAGTTTGAAGATATTGCTAGGATTTCAGGTTTGAAAGTAATTACTAGAAAATCTTTGGTTCATGCATTAAATATAAAAGCAGTTTGTCACAGGTATACGAAAAAATATAATAAAATGTTAAATGAAACAAATCTTATAGTTGCACATCTTGGTGGAGGAATAACGGTTTCCCCTATCAAGAATGGTAAAATAATAGATGCAAACAATGCAAATCAGATGGGTCCATTTTCGCCAGAAAGAGCAGGGGGACTTCCTGTTGGAGATATAGTGAAAATGTGTTTTTCTGGAGATTATACTGAAACAGAAATGAAAAAGAAATTGCAAGGTAAGGGCGGTTTAATGTCCTATTTAGGTACATTTGATGCTAGAGATGTTTTAAAAATGATTGAAGAGAATGATAAATACGCTAAATTAATATATGATGCAATGGCTTATCAGATAGGGAAAGAAATAGGTCAATGTGCTGCTGTTTTAAAAGGCGAAGTTGAAGCAATCATTATTACTGGTGGTTTGGCATATTCAGAGTATTTAATTCATTATATAAAGCAGATGGTGGAATTTGTCGCACCAGTTATTGTATATCCTGGTGAGGATGAAATGGAAGCTTTAAACTTAGGTGCAAAGAGAGTTTTAGAGGGCATTGAAAAATACAAAATATACGAAGATGAGGTGGAATAATGGTAAAGGATTTTAACGAATTATATGAGTTAGCTTTAAAAAGGGGTCCAAAGAAAATAGCCGTCGCAGTAGCTCAGGATGAGGATGTATTAGAAGCTGTTAAAGCTGGATGCGAGAAAAATCTTATAGAACCAATTTTAGTTGGGGATCAGGATGCTATAGAAAAAATCGCAAAGAGCATTAACTTTAAATTAGATGGCTTAGAAATAATCGATGAAAAAGATATTAAACAAGCTGCTAGAATCGCGACAGAGCTAGTAAGCAGTGGCAAAGCGGGTATTCTAATGAAAGGATTAGTTGATACGTCAATAATAATGAAAGCTGTCTTAGATCACGATATAGGTCTTAGAACAGATAGCATTATAAGCCATGTTGCAGTGTTTGAAGTTTCGACTTATCACAAAATTTTTATAGTAACTGATGCAGCAATGATTATTGCGCCAACACTTGAACAAAAGAAACAAATTGCAGAAAATGCAATCTCACTAGCTCATTCATTAGATATAGAGATGCCAAAAGTTGCAATTATAGCTGCGAAAGAAAAAGTATCTGATAAAATGGAAGCAACAGTTCATGCTAAAGAACTTGCGGATATGAATAAACGAGGAGAAATACAAGGAGCTATTATAGATGGACCTTTTGCACTTGATAATGCTGTAAGTTATGAATCTGCTAAAATAAAGGGTATAGATAGTGTTGTAGCAGGGGATGCTGATATACTTCTTATGCCAGATATTGAAGCTGGAAATGTATTGTATAAAGCGCTTAGTTTTTTAGCTAACGCTAAATCTGCAGGACTAATAGTAGGGACTAAAAATCCAATTGTTCTAACTTCAAGAGCAGACAGTGCAGAAACAAAACTTAATTCAATAGTACTAGCAACACTAATGGCTAAATAGGGAGGAATTTATGAAGGATATAGAATTATTAATTATAAATCCAGGCTCAACTTCCACAAAAATAGCAGTATATAAAAATGAAGATTTGTTATTTGAACACACTTTAAGGCATGATGTAGAAGAATTAGAGCCATTTAAAAAAGTTTACGATCAGTATAAGTTTCGTAAAGATATTATAGTGGATTTTCTTAAATCAAAGGATATTGATTTAAAGGAATTAGACGGAGTTGTTGGCAGAGGTGGACTTCTTAAACCTATAGAAGGTGGAACTTATGAAGTCAATGATAAAATGTTAGAAGATTTAAAAGCGGGACTTGGTGGGGAACATGCTGCTAATTTAGGTGGTATACTTGCATATGAAATAGCAAAAGAATCAGATGGTAGATCTTTTATAGTTGACCCAGTAGTGGTTGACGAAATGCAGGATGTCGCTAGAATATCAGGACTAAAGGAAATTGAAAGAAAAAGTATTTTTCATGCACTGAATCAAAAAGCAGTGGCTAGAAGATTTGCCAAAGAATTAGGGAAAAAATATGAAGATTTGAACTTAATAGTAGCACATTTAGGAGGTGGTGTTTCAGTAGGAGCACATCAGAAAGGTCATGTAATTGATGTAAATAATGCCTTAGATGGAGAAGGTGCTTTTTCACCAGAGAGGTCCGGTGGGTTGCCTGTTGGCGATATGGTTAAATTGTGTTTTTCAGGTAAATATACCCTAGATGAAGTTAAAAAGATGTTAAAGGGCTCTGGAGGGTTGGTTTCTTATTTAGGAACGAATGATGGAAGAGAAGTCGTTAAAAGCATAAATTCAGGAGATGAATATGCAAAGCTTATTTATAAAGCGATGGCATATCAGGTAGGTAAAGATATTGGAGCGTGTGCAGCAGTTTTGCATGGAGAGGTTGATCAGATAATTATAACTGGTGGAATAGCTTATGATAAAATGTTTACTAGTTGGGTAAAAGAAATGATTGAATTTATAGCAAGAGTTACAATATACCCAGGAGAAGATGAACTTCAAGCTTTAGTTGAAGGCGGCCTTAGAATATTTCGTGGTGAAGAAATGCCAAAGACATATAGTTAGGAGATAAAGATGATCTTAGATGACAAAAGAGTAAGGATAGTAATTGGTCATTATGGAAGTGGAAAGACAGAATTTAGCGTGAATTATGCTGTAAAACTAGCTGAATTAGGGAAGAAAGTGGCATTAGTTGATTTAGATGTAGTAAATTTATATTTTAGAAGTAGGGAAAAAGAGAGTATCTTAGAAAAAAAAGGAATTCGAGTAATAGGAAGTTCTATAAAGGGAACAGGTGTTGATTTACCAGCCATATCAGGAGCAGTAGAAACTCCTTTGCAAGATGAAAGTTATGATGCTGTTTTTGATATTGGTGGGGATCCAGCAGGTGCGAGAGTTCTTGGAAGATATGTAGATTTTTTAGAAAAAGACGATTATGATATGTTTTTTGTTTTAAATGCATATAGACCAGAGACTCAAAATTTGGAAGCGGTTAAAAGCTATATTAGAAAGATTGAAGATACAGCTAGAGCGCATGTTACAGGTATTGTAAACAATACGCATATGCTTAAGAGCACAACGGTTGAAGATGTTATAAATGGTTATAATTTAGCAAAAAAAGTATCTGATGATACTGGTTTGCCAATTATATATAATGTTTGTTTAGAATCTTTGGTAGAGGAGCTACCTAAAGAAATAAAGGCAAACGCTTTCCCAATAAAACTTTATATGCGGGAAGAATGGATGTTATAAAAAAGGAGGATATAGAATATGGCAAAGGTTCAAGGTAGGGTAACATTCAAAGAAGATATTTGTAAAGGCTGCGGTCTATGCGTTCCTGTATGTCCTGTGAAAATAATTTCACTGAACACACATAAAATGAACAAAAAAGGCTATCATCCAGCAGGTGTTGAAGAAATGGATAAATGTATTGCATGTGGAAATTGTGCAACAATGTGTCCAGATGTAGTTATAACAGTTGAGAGATTATAAATAAAGGAGGTTTTTAATATGGCAAAAGTTCTTATGAAAGGGAATGAAGTAGTTGGAGCAGCGGCAATAGCAGCAGGTTGTAGATATTTTTTCGGATATCCAATAACTCCTCAGAGTGAAGTCCCTGAGTATATGTCTAGGGAATTACCTAAAGTTGGAGGGGTTTTTGTTCAAGCTGAATCAGAAGTAGCAGCAATTAATATGGTATATGGTGCCTCAGGATCAGGAGCTAGAGTTATGACTTCATCTTCAAGTCCTGGAATTGCATTAAAACAAGAAGGTATTTCATATTGTGCCGGAGCAGAACTACCTTGCGTTATTGTAGATATGATGAGAGGTGGACCTGGACTTGGTGATATCCAAGCAGCACAAGGAGACTATTTTATGTCCACTAGAGGTGGAGGAAACGGCGATTATAGATTATTAGTTTTAGCACCATCTGATGTTCAAGAATTAGCTGATTTAGTTATGGAAGGTTTTGATCTTGCTGATGAATACAGAACACCAGTAGTTATACTTGGTGACGGTATGATTGGTCAAATGATGGAGCCTGTTGAATTTACACATCCGATGAGAACAGACTTACCAGTTAAAGAATGGGCTACTACAGGATCAAAAGGTAAGAGACAAAATAATGTAATTAACTCTTTGTACTTACAACCAGAAGAATTAGAAGAACATAATGTAAAACTTCAAGCGAAGTTTGCTAGGATGCGAGAAAATGAAAAAAAAGTAGAGACATATAATATTGAAGATGCAGATTTAGTAATAAGTGCTTATGGAACAACAGCTAGAATAGTGAAAACTGCTATAACTAAGTTAGAAAAAGAAGGATATAAGATAGGTTTAATTAGACCAATAAGTTTATATCCATTCCCAAATGAACCATATGAGAAGATCAACCCAGAATGTAAGGGTGTTTTAACAGTGGAAATGAGTGCAGGACAAATGATAGATGACGTCAAAATATCACTTAATGGTAGTCTTCCTACTTATTTTTATGGAAGAACAGGTGGAATGGTTCCAGAACCTGATGAAATAGTTAATAAGGTAAAAGAGATATTAGGAGGTGGAAAATAATGGCTATAGTTTTTGAAAAAACAAGAGGTTTAACTGATAAAGAAACCCATTATTGTCCAGGTTGTACACACGGAATAATCCATAGACTTGTAGCTGAGGCAATGGAAGAGCTTGGAGTTTTAGATGATGCAATAGGAGTTGCTCCAGTAGGTTGTTCAGTTTTGGCATATGAATATTTTAACTGTGACATGCAAGAAGCAGCACACGGAAGAGCACCTGCAGTTGCTACGGGCATTAAAAGAGTACATCCAAATAACTTTGTATTCACATATCAAGGAGATGGAGACTTAGCTTCAATAGGAACCGCAGAAATTGTTCATGCAGCACATAGAGGAGAGAAATTCTCTACAATATTCGTAAATAATGCAATTTATGGTATGACAGGTGGTCAGATGGCACCAACAACTTTGGTTGGTCAAAAAACAACTACATCACCACTAGGTAGAGATGAAGGAACTCAAGGAAGACCAATAAAAATTTCAGAAATGTTAGCTACTATACACGGAGCTGCATTTGTAGAGCGAGTTTCTGTAGATACTCCAGCAAATATCAGAAAAGCCAAAAAAGCAATTAAAGAATGTTTCAAAGTACAGTTAGAAGGAACAGGCTTTGGTATAGTAGAAGTTCTTTCTACATGCCCAACTAACTGGGGATTTACACCTGTAGAAGCTACTAAGTGGTTAGCAGATAATATGATTCCTTATTATCCTTTAGGAAACTTTAGAAAGCCAGAGGAGGTAGAATAGATATGGATGAAAAATTAATTATTGCTGGATTTGGAGGACAAGGAGTTATGGCAATGGGCCAGCTCTTAACATATTCTGGAATGATAGAAGGTAAAAATGTATCATGGTTACCTTCTTATGGACCTGAGATGAGAGGTGGGACAGCAAATTGTAATGTTAATATATCTACTGCACCAGTAGCATCTCCAATAGTTGTAGAAGCAACAACAGCTATAGTATTAAATCTGCCATCACTTGATAAATTTGAAGCTAGCGTAATTCCAGGTGGGAATCTTTTAATTAATTCATCATTGATTGAAAGAAAAGCAGAGAGAGATGATGTAACTGCTTATTATATACCAGCAAATGATATAGCTATGGAAGTAGGTAGCATAAGAGCAGCAAATATGGTTTTACTAGGTGCACTTATAGAAATTACAGGTGTAATAAAAGTAGAATCTGTAACCGAAGCATTTGGGAAAGTCTTTGGAGAGGCTAAAGCACATCTTCTTCCAATGAATATGGAAGCTTTAAAAAGAGGTTCTGAATTGATTAAAGAACAAATGAAGGTAAATGTGTAGTTAGTTATAAATAAGGGATTTAATTAAGGCATGAAAAATGGGGTTAGTATATTTATACTGACTCCATTTTTTGAATTACATGTGATATTACACTGATTTTAGTATTAGCTTTTCATGAAATTCTGGGAGGTATAAATTTCATTTCAGTGAAAATAGTTTTTATAATATTATAAATGGGGTAATAGATTCAATGAATATATGATAAATTAATTATATAGAAATAAAAAAGGAGAGAAAAAATGTTAGATATTGAGCAAATACAACCCAAAAAAGTATTTAAATGGTTCCATAGTTTAAATCAAATACCAAGATGTTCAGGTTATGAAAAACAGGTAAGTGACTTTCTTGTAAATTTCGCTAAAGAGCGAGATTTAGAAGTTTATCAAGACAAGGCACTTAATGTTATTATTAAAAAGCCAGGAACACAAGGTTATGAAAATCTAGACGCGATTATTATTCAAGGTCATATGGATATGGTATGTGTAAAAGGTAAAAATAGTCAACATGATTTTACAAAAGATCCTATCGAAATGATATTAGAAGGGGATTTTTTAAGAGCAAATGATACTACGCTTGGAGCTGATGACGGCATTGCTGTTGCTTTTGGATTAGCAATATTAGATTCTGACGATTTAAAACATCCACCACTTGAAGTTCTTATAACTACAAGTGAAGAAACAGGTATGGATGGAGTTCATGCACTTGAAAACACACATTTACAAGGAAAGACGCTATTAAATATTGACTCTGAAGAAGAAGGCATATTTTTAGTTAGTTGTGCTGGTGGCGGAACTAAAATTACTAAATTCAAAATTCTAAAAGAAGAAGCAAACAAAGAAGCTTTAGAGATAAAAATATCAGGATTAAAAGGTGGACATTCTGGTATGGAAATTATAAAGCAAAGAGGAAATGCAATTAAGTTTATGGGGAGAGTGTTAGATACTGTTAGAAGAAGCGTAGATATAACTCTTACCGAGATTTCTGGTGGAAGCAAGCATAATGCAATCCCTAATCTAGCTGTTGCTAGTTTTATAACTGGTGATATCAATGAGTCCAAAAAAATTATTGAAGAATTCACAGAAAAGCTTAAAGAAGAGTATAGAGTAGAAGAGCCAAACCTAACAATCGAAGTTTCAGATATAAAAGTGGAAAGAACTTATTCTAATGAATTATCTGAAAGTCTAATTGATTATATTATGATGGTTCCAGATGGTGTTATGTATATGTCACAAGATATCAAAGGGCTTGTACAAACAAGTTTGAATAATGCGATTATCGAAGAAAAGGATGGTTTTATTGAAATTGTAGCATCTGTTAGATCAGCATCAAGCAGTTCACTTAGAGAAGTATTGAATATTCTTGAAATCGTAGCTAAACGAACAGGTTCTAAGATAGAAGAAGTTGGGAATTATCCAGCATGGCAATATGAAGAGAATTCAAAAATAAGAGAAAAAGCTTTAGAAGTTTATAAAGAACTTTTTAATAAAGAACCTGAAGTAAGCGCAATCCACGCAGGTCTTGAATGTGGTCTATTAAAAGAGATACTTCCTGATACTGATATGATTAGTTTTGGACCAAATTTATTTGATGTTCATACTGAAAAAGAGCACATAAGTATATCTTCAGGCGAAAGAGTATGGAAGTTTCTTGTAGCTTTACTTGAAAGTTTAAAATAAGGAATTTCTGATATAATTTAAATATAAAAAATCAAGCATTGGAGGATTATACCCAATGCTTGATTTTTTATTTGAAGTTTATAGGTAGCTATGCTATCTATAAGGACAAGTATTATCAGATTGTTCTAAGAGTCGAAGACATATGGAAATGTTATGATGTATAAAAAAATTTTAATAAATTGAATGTCCATAATAGAGAAGAAAATCATCTTTAAGCTATGCTATAATTTAAACATAGACGAAAAAAGATTTTTTGTTTTAGGAATTTAGGAAAAATCATAGGTAAAGTTGCTCACTAAGGAAAAGACTTCAAGAGGGATTATGCTATAAATTTCAAAGGAGTTGTTAGAAGATGACAAAATTGACAAAGGATGAAATGTGGAAAGCTGTATCAGAAAACAATATCAATTATGATGGAATGTTTTTCTATGCTGTTAAGTCAACAGGTATTTATTGTCGTCCTTCGTGTAAATCCAAAGTGCCTAAGCGCACAAATGTGTTATTTTTTGATAATGCAAATCAAGCAGAAACCGCCGGATTTCGTCCATGTAAAAGATGTCGTAGTGATATTTTAAAGTATCAGCCTATAAAGGATATTGCTAAAAGAACTAAAAATCTTATTGATGATATGTTTCACTTAAAATATGAATTGAATGAAGAAATTAGTCAACTTGGAATTACACAGCACCGTTTAAGAGAAATATTCAAAGAGGAATATGGTGTTACACTGACAAAATATATTAGTAATTTACAACTTGAAGAAGGAAAGCGACTACTAGTTGAAACCGATGAAAAAATTATCGATATTGCATATTCTATAGGCTTTGGTAGTTTGTCATCCTTTTATAGATTTTTTAAGAAGCAGACTGGGAAATCACCTGCGGTATATAGAAAGGAGAGTCTTAAATGACAAATTTTGCTATTTATGATTTTGAATTTGGAAAGATAAAGATCAGCTATTCAGATACTGCAATAACTTTTATAAAACGAGTTGATGAAATTGAAGATATAGGGAAAACATCTGAAATATCAAATATGGCTTTTGAACAGCTAAAAGAATATTTTAAGGGTAAACGTATGTGCTTTGATTTTCCTTATGAACTCCAAGGAACTGAATTCCAGATAAAAGTATGGAAGGAACTTTGCAATATACCTTATGGGCAAACGAGCACTTATAAGCAGGTAGCAACTGCAATAGGGAATGCAAAAGCAAGCCGCGCTGTTGGTATGGCAAATAATAAAAATCCTCTAATGATAGTAGTACCATGTCATCGTGTAGTAGGAACAAATAATAAATTGAAAGGCTATGTAGGAGGAATCGAGCTAAAAAAAGTTTTGCTTGATCTTGAAAAATATAATGAGGATACAATAGCGAGTGATTAAATAAATGAATATGAATCAATTATATTCTAATCCCGCTTGTGTATAAAGAATATATAAGTCTGAAAAATAGATTCAAATCCTTAAATAATTGAATGAAAATTTTGGCAACAAAGAACTTCATAAAATTTGTTGTTGACATGAAGGTAGAGAAGAAAATGTATAATATGATAAGGATATAGTCATAGTGTATATTAAGTATTGTGGGCAAATGCTAGTGATAAATATCGTGGTATATTAGAAGGTGTAGAAGATGCTGATTCATGGGCAACTGATGGCCATAAATGGCTAAATGTTACTTACGATATTGGTTACGCATTTGTCAAACAGACCAAAGAACATAAAGCTTCTATGTCTATGAGGGCTAGTTATCTAACGCACGATGAAGAGGTGAGGGATCAATTTGATTGGAATCCTGAATGGTCGAGAAGAGGTCGTGGTGTATCAACATATGCAGCAATCAGGCAATTTGGTACTACAGGTATTTATGATTTGATAGATAGTTCCTGTAACTCTGCTTATTTACTCGTCGAAAGAATGGGGAAAATGGAGGGTGTAACTGTTATGTCATTACCACGAATCACCCAAGGGCTTGTTCATTTTCAACATCACCATGATCATGTATCTGAAGCTGACCATGATGCATTTACAGATATGGTAATTGAAGCTATTAATGATACTGGGAAATTGTTTGTTGGTGGTACTAATTCGAAATATAAGCGTTGCATGAGAGTTTCAGTATGTGGATGGCAAACTGACATTGATGACGTTAAACTATCTCTAAAGGCTATTCAACAGGCATTAGACTTGACTAAGTAGAGAATATAAAGTTTGAATTATTGGAATTCAATGATTAAATCAAGAGAATTATAGTATTATGGTTGAGTTTTTACTATATTATTATTCATCGCTAAATAATTTGCAATTAACAAAAGTCGAACTTGAGGGTGTGTAACAAAGTTATTTCTCAACTAATAACTATAGTCATTAAAAAAATTGCAGAAAACTGCCACCACAAATATATTATGGTGGCAGTTTTAAATTATTAAAAGCTAAAGTCAATAATACTACATATTTAGATTTTTGTAGTTTTTTCCATATGGGTATGATAATCTTAAATAGACCGACCATCCGTCGGTCCATATAAGGGGGAAGAATATTTTGAATATTAACAAGGTAGACATGAAAAATATAGAAGATATGTATAGAGATAAAAATATTAGTCTAACATCGCCAATGGATGATATGTATGAATTAGGGATTATTCCTTCTTGTGATTTTTTTGAAATTGAAGATGAAGAGGGTATTTGTGGATTTTTTGCTACGAACAATGAAAATATCATGCTACAGTTTTACGTTAAAGATAAAAATAGAGAAGATATTTCAACAATTTTTGATGAAGTTATTAAGCAAAATGGAATAAAGAAAGCGTTATGCTGTTCTAACGACCCTATATTTTATTCCTTGTGTGAAAATAAATCTACAAATATTGTTACAAATGATTATATGTTTCATGAAGACAAAGTTGTTATTAAACATATGCCATTCGATGGTATTATTATGGATTCTGCTATTATAAATGAATTGGATGAAATTATGTTGTATTTCAAAGGGATAGGAATGGCTGATGAATGGTTATTATATTATATTAAACAGCGAATTAACCAAGGAGAACTTATACTCTTTAGATATAATGGTGAGATTATAGGAACTGGCGAGACAAGGCCAAGTGTTAGTAGTGAAGGTTATGCTAATATAGGTATGACTGTATCAACAGAGTATAGAAAACGCGGTTTAGGGAGCTATATAGTATCAACTATTAGAAAGATTACTAATGAAAGAGGCTATAAAGCTATTTGTTCTACAGATAAAACGAACATAGCATCTATGCATACGATTTGTAAATCTGGATTTGTGCAGTATCATACAATTGACGAAATAAATTTTTAAGGGGTAGGATAGTTGTACGTAGAGAACATGATTTGATAAAAGGGGGATTTAACACGACTACTAGAGAGAAAATAATAATGACTGCGAATAAACTTTTTTTATCAGAGGGATTTGCGAATGTTTCTATAAAAAGAATAACAGACAACGTAGGCATAGGCAAAACTACATTTTACCATCACTTTAAGACTAAAGAAAATTTGATAGAGATATATCTAGAAGATATGGTTAAGCAATTTTCAAATAATATTAATGCAGAACTTAAAAATAGTAGAATGACGACTATTCAAAAACTTGATAGATTATTTGAAATGCTCATATCTTCTAAACTTGAAAATACAGAGTTTAATACGCAGATACTTAATAGTTTTAAAAGCTATTATTCTATCAGCAATTATGTGTATTTAGAGACAATGGAAAAGTTTTCCTTGATATACTTTGCACCTATTTTTTCAAACGTAATTGAAGCTGGAAAATTATTTGATGATCGACATGATGTTGATAAAATTAGTAGAATGATCCTTAGAATATCTTTTGTTTTTTCAAAAGAGAATGTAGCAGTGTTAACGGCAAATCAAGGCATGGATAAAGATCATATTAAATCGGAGCTTATGTCTTATGCTTATTCATATCGTATGATGATAGAAAGGCTATTAGGACTTCCTGACAACAGTCTTAAGCAAATAGGTATCAGCAATTATCTATATAACGAAGAATATAATAACAGTAAAAAACCATTTTAAGATAGGAGTGACCTAAGTTGAATAAAGGAGTAAACCTAAGAGAATTAGGATTAAATGAAAAATTAAGAAAAGAATATGAAGAACATTATAAAAAATATTATTTAGGGAGAGTCTCCGTAGAGCATAAAAATTCATACAAAGTTTTGACTGAAAATGGAGAAGTAATGAGTAGGATATCAGGAAAACTTGGTTATCAAGCCAACTTAAAGTCAGACTACCCAGCCGTAGGAGACTGGGTAGTATTAGATAGAGAAGATAATTATAATGGAGATGCAATCATTCATGCAATATTAACAAGGAAAAGTGCCTTTTCTAGGAAAATAGCTGGGAAAACAAGTGATGAACAGATTATTGCAACAAATGTAGATACCTTATTTATATGTATGGCATTAAACAATGATTATAATATTAGAAGATTAGAAAGATATATAAGTTTAGCTTGGGATAGCGGAGCTACACCTGTAATTATTTTAACAAAGGCTGATTTATGTGAAGATATAGATATAAAACTTCTTGAAGTGCAACAAGTAGCATTAGGCATTGATGTTCTCGTTGTAAGTGCGATATCTAAAGAAGGTATTAATGATATGCTAGCATATATAAAACCTATGGAAACTATCGCATTTATAGGATCATCTGGAATCGGAAAGTCTACTTTAATAAATGTGCTATTAGGCGATGAAAAGCAAAAGGTTAATGAAATAAGAAGTGATGAAAAGGGAAGACATACCACGACTTATCGAGAACTTATTAAACTTCCTTCCGGTGGGATTGTGATAGATACTCCTGGAATGAGAGAAATTCAGATATATAGTGCAGACCTTGATGCGTCTTTTAATGATATAGAAGAGCTAGCAAAATCATGTAACTTCACAGATTGTAGTCATGAAAGTGAACCTAAATGTGCAGTAAAGCAAGCAGTTAAAGAAGGGATGCTGACAGAAGAAAGACTAAGAAGTTATAAAAAATTAAAAAAAGAATTAGCGTATTTTGAAGATAAAAAAATGCTAAGCGCAAAACAGTTAGAAAAGAAAAAGATTATTCAAATGACTGGAAGTTTAGATGGGATTAAGAAGATAAAAAATAGATAAACATGTTAATAGCATAGCAATTGTTAGTTATGTCAGTTTTATTAGATATTATAATGTAATATCTAATATTTAAAAAGTTAATTAAGGGGAAATCATGATAAATGTATTCTATTCAAAAACTAGTAGAGGTTGTCAAATGAATTTCGTTTAACACAATATGGCATCAAGGGATCAACTATATAGTGAGGATATATTATCAATCAAAAAAACCAACAAGCTGACTTGTTGGTTTTAAATATATGGCTTAATATTAAGCTTAACTCATCTCTTTTTTTAATTGTTCCATAAGTGTTTTTACTGGTATTATACTATCTAATAAATAACCATTTTTACCTATAAATACTAAGCCATTATCTACATCGCCTTTTACAGAAGTAATCAAGGCATCTGTAATGCAATAAGGAGTAGTCTTTGGATTACAACCTGATAAGCATCTATAGCAGTGTTTTATATCTTGCCTTTCTTTGCTAATTCTTTTGATAAATGGGTTTATTATAGCTTGACCGGGCATACCTACAGGGCTATCTATATAATCAATATCTTCTTTTTTTGCAGCTAGATATTCATTTTTAAAAGCTATATCAGCATCGCATTCGTCAGTTGCAACAAATCTGGTACCCATTTGTACTCCATCTGCTCCTAAATCTAAAAATTCTTTGATACCGTACCCATCATAAATTCCACCAGCAACTACTATCGGAATTTTTGGACCTTCATCGGGTTGGAATGGTTTCATAGCTTCCATTACTTCTTTTAGCAATGTCTTTAAATCTTTTTCACTACCGTCAGCTAATTCTTCTTTAGAAAAACCTAAATGTCCTCCTGCTAGTGGCCCTTCTAATATTATAAGATCAGGTAAACGATTGTATCTTTTCATCCATAATTTGGTGATTACTGCAGCAGCCTTACCTGATGAAACTATAGGTGCTATTTTAGTTAAGCTACCTTTTACTAATTCCGGTAAATCTTTTGGCAAACCTGCTCCAGAAATTATCAAATCTATTTTTTCTTCAACTGCTGTTTTAACCATATCAGCATAATTTTCAATTGCAACCATAAGGTTTACTCCAATAATTCCATTAGGACTTAGATTTCTAGCTCTTTGGATTTCTTTTTTAAGTGCTCTTATGTTAGCATCTTTTGTTTTGGTATAAAAATCCTCTTCTCTAAATCCAATCTGTACTCCTGAGATTACACCAATACCTCCGTTATTTGCTACTGCCGATGCAAGTCCACTAAGAGATACACCAACGCCCATGCCTCCTTGAATAATTGGAAGAGTTGTGATTTTATCTCCAATTTTTAACTGTTTCATTTTTATTATTCATCCTCCTTTTTTTCTTCTATTGCAAACATAAATTCACCTTCTGCAACGAGTTCATCAGATACATATGCTTTTCCATAACCAATCCCAATCTTGCCTCTTAGTTTGGTAATTTCAACTTCCATTCTAAGTTGATCTCCAGGTTGTACTATTTTTTTAAATCTGAATTTATTGATACCTGCAAAATATGCTGTGTTTCCCTTAAAACTATCCATAGATAATAAAATAACTGCTCCAACTTGTGCCATAGTTTCAATTATTAAAACGCCAGGCATAACAGGATTATCTGGGAAATGGCCTGCAAAAAACGGTTCATTTATAGTTACAGACTTATATCCTACACCACTTTTGCCATCTTCAAGAACTTCGACCTTATCGACAAATAAAAATGGTTGTCTATGAGGAATTATCTTCATAATTTGCGATATATTATAAGTTTTCAATGATTTGTCACCTCCAGTTTAGTATGAAAATAAATAAAATATTGATTAAATTTGGTTTTTCATTTATACTGATATTAAGTTTGCATGTACCTATAGTCAATCATAATTGAAAAACATCCACTTTGCAAACTAAAATTATTGGGATTGATTATAACATTTTTATTTAGTAAATATGGAGGTGGTTAATTGAATAAAATATCAGTTGGGATTACAGGGATTGGCAGTTTCGTACCCGATAATATCCTCACTAACGATGACCTGTCAAGGATTGTGGATACAAATGATGAATGGATTGTATCTAGAACGGGGATTAGGGAAAGAAGAATAGCAGATAAAGAATCTGCAACCTCTGACTTAGCAACTATTGCGGCACAAAGATCTTTAGATGATGCCAAAATAAGTGCAGAAGATTTAGATTTGATTGTTGTTGCTACTGCAACACCAGATTACTTATTCCCATCTACAGCAGCAATGGTACAGAAAAACCTAGGTGCGAAAAAGGCAGCTGCTTTTGATATTAGTGTTGGTTGTTCAGGTTTTAATTATGGACTTATCGTAGGTGCCAATTTTATACAAACAGGAATGTATAAAAAAGTATTGGTGATAGGTGCAGAAACTCTGTCAAAGGTAGTAGATTGGGAAGATAGAAATACGTGTGTGTTGTTTGGAGATGGAGCAGGAGCGTGTGTGTTGGAACCATGTGACGAAAGTTTTGGAATACTTTCTTCAGAGCTTGGGTCAGATGGTGTCAATGGAGATGTTTTAATTATTCCTGCAGGTGGATCGAAGATACCTGCATCAAAGGAATCCGTTGAACAAAAGCTTCATACCATTAGGATGGATGGTAAGGAAGTATTTAAGTTTGCAGTACGAGTAATGGAAAAATCTTCTTTGGAGGTCTTGAAAAGAGCAGGACTAGAAAAAGAGGATATAGATTTTTTAGTTCCTCATCAGGCAAACACGAGAATTATCGATGCAGCAATGAAAAAATTGAAGTTAAGTAGAGAAAAAATACAAGTAAATCTTGATAGGTACGGAAATACTTCCGCTGCCTCAATTCCTGTTGCTCTAGATGAAGCTGTAAGAGAAAATAAAATAAAAAAAGGCGACAATGTTTTATTAGTTGCATTTGGCGCTGGATTATCTTGGGCTTCTTTAGTTATAAAATGGAATAAGGAGGCTAGAGATGTATAATTCAAGATTATTAGAACTTCTTAATATAAAATATCCAATTATTCAAGGTGGAATGGCATGGGTTGCAACAAGCGAATTAGCAGCAGCTGTATCAGAAGCTGGCGGACTTGGAATAGTTGCAGCAGGAAATGCACCAGGAAGTGTTATAAGAGAAGAAATAAGAAAAGTAAAGACAATGACAAATAAATCATTTGGCGTAAATATAATGTTATTATCTCCATTTGTAGATGAGATAGTCGATATTGTATGTGAAGAAGGAGTGCCAGTAGTTACGACAGGAGCTGGTAATCCAGGTAAATATTTAGAAAGATTTAAACAACATAATATAAAGGTTATCCCGGTAGTGCCAAGTGTAGCTTTAGCTAAAAGATTGGAAAAGCAAGGTGTGGATGCTTTAATTGCAGAGGGTACTGAAGCGGGAGGTCATATTGGAGAATTAACAACAATGGCACTTGTACCTCAAGTAGTTGATGCAGTTAATATTCCAGTTATTGCAGCTGGTGGTATTGGAGATGGCAGAGGATTTTTAGCGGCACTAGCACTAGGAGCAGAAGGAGTTCAATTGGGAACTAGATTTGTGTGTTCTATAGAAGCTAAAGTTCATGATAATTATAAAGAAAAGATATTATCTTCAAAAGATAGAGATGCAATTGTAACGGGAAGAACTACAGGACATCCTGTAAGAGTAATAAAGAATAGATTTACAAAAGAATTTTTGGAATTAGAAAAACAGAATACTCCACCTGAAGTACTTGAAAGAGAAGGTGCGGGGAAACTTAGATTGGCAGTAGTTGATGGAGATGTGGATAATGGTTCTATAATGTCTGGGCAAATAGCAGGAATGATAATTGATATAAAAAGTTGCAAAGATATATTAGTAGATATTATAAATGAAGCTGATACCCTACTTCAAACCCTAAATAAAAGTAAAGGGGTTGAATAGGATGAATAAAAAAGCCTTTTTATTTCCAGGTCAAGGTGCTCAGCATATAGGTATGGGAATGGATTTTTATAATCAAATTAAAGAAGCTAAAATGGTTTTTGAAGAAGCTGATGACACATTAAAGTCTGATTTAAGTGGATTAATATTTAATGGAAATGAAGAAGAACTTAAAAAAACTGAGAATACTCAACCTGCAATTTTAACTGCAAGTATTGCAATGCTAAGAGCACTTGAAAAAGAAGGAATAGATTGTGATTATACAGCAGGATTAAGCCTAGGAGAGTATAGCTCATTAGTAAAAAGCAAATCAATCTTATTTAGTGATGCACTTACAATAGTAAGGCAACGAGGTCGATTTATGCAAGAAGCAGTACCGCAGGGTTTAGGTGGGATGATGGCACTACTAGGATTATCTAGAGATAAATTACCAGAGTTACTATTGAAAACTAAAGATTATGGAATTGTTGAGGTTGCTAATTACAATAGCCCAGATCAAATTGTTATATCGGGTGAGTTAAAGGGCTTAAGCAGAGCTAGTAAAATAGCATTAGAATTAGGAGCTAAAAAGTGCGTAGAACTTCCGGTTAGTGCACCCTTTCACTCATCACTTTTAAAACCAGCTGGCGAGAGACTAAAGAGTGAACTAGAGAAGATACAAATAGCTAGTTTCGAAAAGAGAGTAGTAACAAATGTTGATGGACAAGTTATTTTAGATAAATCAGACCTAATTCAAAAGCTAGTAGACCAAGTTTCTAATTCAGTAATGTGGCAACAGTCAATAGAATATATGATAGATGATGGAGTAGATACATTTATTGAAATAGGACCAGGAAAGTCACTTACAGGATTTGTAAAGCGGATAGGGAAATCTTTAAAAAGAGATGTAAAAGCTATTTCTATGTCAGACGTAGACAGTTTCCACAATGTTCTAGAATCTATAAATAAGGGGGCATAGAGATGGATAAAAAGATTGCATTGATAACAGGTGCTAGCAGAGGGATTGGCAAAGAAATTGCACTCGCACTAGCAAAAGAAGGATACGATATTGCTTTGAGCTATAATAGCAATAAAGAAATGGCAGAATTAGTTCGTTCTGAAATAGAAGTATTAGGTTCAAAGGCAATTGCTATAAAAGCGGATGTAAGCTCTAAAGAAGAAGTTGATAATATGATAAAGCTTATAGCAGATGAACTTGGAACTGTGGATATTTTAGTAAATAATGCTGGAATAACTAAGGATAATTTACTTATCAGAATGAGTGAAGAGGATTGGGATGATGTTATAACAGTAAATTTAAAATCTGCTTTTCTAACTACTAAAGCTGTAGCTCGATCTATGATGAAAAAAAGATATGGTAAAATAATAAACTTATCTTCAGTAGTAGGAATTATGGGGAATGCAGGTCAGGCAAACTATTCAGCATCAAAAGCTGGATTAATTGGATTTACTAAGTCAATTGCTAAAGAGTTAGCCGGGCGAGGTATTAGAGTAAATGCCATAGCACCAGGATTTGTATCAACAGATATGACAAATGCTCTTTCTGATGAAGTAAGAGAAAACATGATAAAGGAAATACCACTTGGATATTTTGCGAGTCCAAAAGAAATTAGTGATTTAGTAGTTTTTTTAGCAAGTGAAAAATCTGACTATATAACTGGTCAGGTAATAGAAATAGATGGTGGAATGAATATATAAAAAATAAACATAAAATTAAAGGAGGAAACAAAAATGGTAATGGTATTTGATAAAGTAAAAGAAATTATTGCAGAACAATTGGATGTAGATGTAGAGGTAATTAAAGCGGAGACTTCTCTAATGAAGGATTTAGAGGCAGATTCACTTGATGCAGTTGAAATTATGATGGCTCTAGAAGATGAGTTCGAAATCGAAGTTCCTGATGATGTTGCTGAAGGATTTAAGAATATTGGAGAGATAGTTAAGTACGTAGAATCAAAAATAGCATAAGTAAAAGAGAGGTGTCTAGATGAAAAGAGTTGTTGTAACAGGTCTTGGAGCCATATCACCTTTAGGAAATACTAAGGATGAGCTATGGGATGGATTAATAAATGGGAAGTGTGGAATAGGTTATATAACTAAGTTTGACCCTATAGATCATGATGTAAAGATTGCAGCTGAGGTAAAGAATTTTGATCCTGCATTGTATATGGAGAAAAAAGAAGCTAAGAGAATGGACTTATTTTCACAATATGCAGTAGCAGCTTCTAAACAGGCTATTGAGGATGGAAATGTAAATCTAGGAGAGTTAGATTTAGAGAGAATAGGAACAATTATTGGATCAGGGATAGGTGGTATAGCTACATTAGAAGCAGAAAAAGAAAAAATGGAATTGAAAGGACCAGGAAGAATAAGTCCATTGTTTATTCCTATGATGATAACAAATATGGCAGCTGGCCAGGTATCTATGAATTTAGGTTTGAAGGGTTCATCTATGACAATAACTACAGCTTGTGCATCAGCAACGCACGCAATAGGTGAAGCCTTCAGAAGTATAAAATTTGGATATCAAGATATGATAGTTACAGGAGGAACTGAAAGTTCAATAACCAAGCTTTCAGTTGCTGGATTTACTGCCATGAAAGCACTATCAACTAGAAATGAGTCTCCCCAAACTTCAAGTAGACCATTTGATAAAGAACGAGACGGATTTATTATGGGAGAGGGCTCAGGTATAATAATACTAGAGGAATTGGAACACGCTCTAAAAAGGGGTGCAAAGATATATGCAGAGTTAGTAGGATATGGCTCAACCTCGGATGCATTCCATATTACTCAACCAGATCCTGAGGCTAAAGGAGCTAGTAAATCAATGCAACTAGCTATATCTGAAGCAGGGATACAAAAAGAAGAAGTAGATTATATCAATGCACATGGTACAAGTACTTATTTCAATGATAAGCTTGAATCTCTTGCAATTGAAACTGTATTTGGTGAATATGCAAAAGATATAAATATAAGTTCAACAAAGTCAATGACAGGACATTTGCTTGGAGCAGCAGGTGGAGTAGAGGCAATAGCAACCGTATTATCTATAAAGAATAATATAATACCACCTACAATAAATTATAATACTCCTGATGAAGAGTGCAGACTTAATTATACTCCTAATAAAGCTGTTAATAGAGAAGTTGATTATGCAATGTCAAATTCCTTGGGATTTGGCGGACATAATGCAAGTATATTATTTAAAAAGTATTAATATAGAAACAAAGAAAGTCACTAATGAAATATTTAGTGGCTTTTATTGTTCTAGTCTTTCCATTTTATGCTATAATTATAAGTATTAAACGGAGGATAATATGAAGATACTTATGCCGAATTATGTTAATATTATTATTGAAAAATTAATAAAAAATGGGTTTAGAGCCTATTTAGTTGGAGGTAGTGTAAGGGATACGCTCTTGAATAAACAACCAAATGATTATGATATAACTACATCAGCTACACCAAAACAAATAATTGAACTATTTAGTGAGTTTAAAACATTAGAGATAGGCAAAGAATTTGGAACCATTGTTATTATACAAGATGAAGGTGGAGTAGAAGTAACATCCTTTAGGCAGGATAATATATATGAAGATGGTAGAAGGCCAAGTAGTGTAGTATTTACAGAAGATTTAATGCTAGATTTAAAACGAAGAGATTTTACGATTAATTCGATGGCATACAATGAGGATGAGGGTTTAATTGATCCATTTGATGGGTTTAAGGATTTAAAAAAGAAGTTAATTAGGACAGTGGGAAATCCAATCGAGAGACTCAGTGAAGATTATCTTAGAATTTTAAGAGCAGTTAGGTTTGCTTGCCAATTAGATTTTTTAATAGATTTAGAGACATCTAATGCTTGTAGCAAACTTTCATCTAACTTAGCTATTATCAGTACTGAAAGGATTAGAGATGAGTTATTTAAAATCTTATTATCAGAGAAGCCTTCAAGAGGTTTTTTGTTGATGAGAGAAATGGGAATTTTAAAACAAGTTATACCAGAACTTATGCCTGCAATTGGGTTTGACCAGAGAAATCCTTATCACGATAGATCAGTGTTTCAACACACCCTTAAAGTTATGGACAATACACCTAAGATTCTTAATGTAAGACTTGCCGCTTTATTGCATGATATTGGTAAACCTTATACATTTACAATGGACACTAAAGGAATAGGGCACTTTTATGGTCATGATAAAGCAAGTGCTAAAATTGGAAGAGAAATATTACTGAGATTAAACTGTTCTACTGACTTAATGGAGTCAACATTAAATCTAATTAAAGAACACATGGTTCATCACCCAGATTTAAAGAGAAAAGGGTTAAAGAGGCAGCTACAAAGAATTGGAGAGGAACAAATAGAAAATCTTATATATTTACAGATAGCAGATAGATTAAGTAAAAGTGGTGCTAAAGATATTTCAAGTCTAGAGGCTAAAAGAAGAGAAGTAAGGTCAATACTAGAATCTAAAGAACCATTTTCAAGAAAACACTTGGCAATTGATGGAGAGGATTTAATTAATTTAGGCTTTAAAGAGGGTAGAATTATTGGAGAGATTCTTGATTTTTTATTAAACTGTGTGATAGATGATTCAAGTTTAAATACAAAGAAAAAACTTAAGGAGATTGTTAAAAATAAATATCCGCTACAATATTAAAAAAGAGGGAGGAAGCTAAGTGGGCAAATTATTTGGAACCGATGGAGTAAGAGGTGTTGCAAACCTAGAATTGACACCAGAACTAGCTTTTAAAATTGGAAGGGCAGTTGGGGAAGTTTTAACTAACAAAGATAAAGGAGTAGTTGTAGTAGGAAAGGACACCAGAGCTTCAGGGGATATGCTAGAAGCGGCTTTAACTGCAGGGTTAACATCTATAGGATTAAGTGTAATGCAACTAGGAATAATTCCGACACCAGCTGTAGCCTATTTAACCAGAAAATATAGTGCAGTTGCAGGAGTTGTAATATCGGCATCTCATAATCCAGGAGAGTATAATGGAATAAAAATATTTAATAGCAAAGGTTTAAAACTTGCAGATGCTATTGAAGAAAAAATAGAAAGTATAATACTAAATGATGAAGAAATATCGGAAAGACCTATTAAAGAACATATTGGACGGGTATATATAAATGAGAATGGTAAAAGAGATTATATAGAATTCTTAAAAGGGACTATAAATACAGATTTATCTGGCATGAAAATAGCAATGGATTGCGGAAATGGTGCTCTTTTTGAAATAGGTCCAATCCTGTTACAAGAACTAGGAGCTGATGTAGAAACTATAAATATAACGCCAGATGGAATGAATATTAACAAAGCTTGTGGCTCAACAAAACCAGAGCTAGTACAACAACTAGTAATTGAAATAGGTGCAGATTTAGGTGTTGCTTTTGATGGAGATGCTGATAGAATTATTGCAGTTGATGAGACAGGTAAGATAATAAATGGGGACCATATTTTGGCTATATGTGGAAGACATTTAAAAGGTAAAGGAAAACTCTACAAAGATAAAGTTGTTGGAACTGTAATGACAAATATTGGTCTAGATATTTTTTTAAAAGAAAATGGACTTGGAATCGAAAAAACAGCCGTTGGAGATAGATATATTCTTGAAAAGATGATAGAAGAAGGTTATACTCTAGGTGGAGAGCAGTCTGGTCATATAATATTTCTTGAGCATAATACAACAGGAGATGGGATGGCAACAGCACTTCAAATATTAGAGATAATGAAGGAAACTAAAAGCAAGGCATCAGACTTAAATAGTATTATGTCAGATTACCCACAAGTACTAGTTAATGCAAGAGTTGATAACAGATATAAGACTAGATTTATGGAAGTACCTGAAATAAAAGCAGAGGTGTTAAAGCTTGAAGAGATGTTCCACGGCAAAGGAAGAGTTCTTATTAGACCATCTGGAACAGAACCATTAGTTCGAGTTATGATTGAGGGAAAAGATCAAGAATGGATTAATCAAAAAGCAATTGAATTAGCAAATTTTATAGAGTCCAAAATAGGAATAAAATAAGTTTAAAATAAAATGGAGGTGTGTTTATGAATTATAAAATAGTAGCAGATAGCAGTTGTGATTTGAATTCGGATCTTGAAAAGTATATGGATGTTACCTTAGTTCCTTTTAAAATCGACATAGATGAAAAATCTTTTGTGGATAATGAAAGTATTGATATGAGTGATTTATACCGAACTATGAAAGCTAGCCCAAATCCAATTAGATCATCCTGCCCATCTCCAGGAGACTTTAAGGAGCAGTATGCAGATGCAGATAATATTTTTGTAGTTACAATAGCAAAAGAATTATCAGCAACCTACAATAGCGCAATCTTAGCAAAAGAGATGATATTAGAAGAGTTTAAGGATAAGTTTGTTCATGTATTTGATTCAAAAGGTGCAAGCGTAACAGAGACATTGACAGCTATGAAAACACAAGAAAGCATAGAAATGGGACTTTCTTCAGAAGAAATAGTGAAAAGAGTTGAAGGGTATATTGATGAGTTAAAAACATTTTTCATTTCAGAAGATTTAAGTAATCTTATAAAAAATGGGAGAATTTCAAAAACAAAGGGTTTAATCGCAAATTTATTAAATATTAAGCCTATAATGAGAGCAAATGATGATGGAGCTATTGAACCTGTAGAAAAAATCAGAGGAAGTAAAAAAGCGTTTAAGAGGCTTGGAGAGATAATTGGAGAAAGAGGATCTAAGTTTGAAGAAAAAATATTGGCTATATCTCATGCTAATGCTTTAGATAAAGCGCTAGAATTAAGAGAAGACCTAAAAAGATATAATTTTAAAGATATTATAGTTGTTGAAACAACAGGTTTGTCAGCAGTATATGTTAATGATGGTGGAATTATAATTGCATTTTAGTATGATTAGTAAAATTTTATAAAAAATAGGAAAGAAAGTTAAAAAAAGATTTGACAAATTTTCTAGTGATGCTATAATAATTAAGTGAGTGATTTTACATCACTCTTATATGCGGGAATGGCGGAATTGGCAGACGCGCTAGACTTAGGATCTAGTGTCATTGACGTGGGGGTTCAAGTCCTCTTTCCCGCACCAACTCAAACCAGTGGTCAAAACCATTGGTTTTTTATATAATATAGGATTCTATTGACATTTATGATATAATTATTTGATGGAGATTTAAATGTGTCATTAGAAAAAATTATTTAGGAGGTTCATTGATGAAGGCAGTTTTTGAGAAAAAAGAAAAAAATACGGTTTATTTTAATATGGAGATTTCTACACAGGATTTTGAAAAAGCAGTTCAAGAAGTTTATTTAAAAACAAGAGGTAGATTTAATATCCCAGGATTTAGAAAAGGAAAAGTTCCAAGAAAGATTATTGAAATGAATTATGGTGAAGAAGTATTTTTTGAAGACGCAGTAAACATTATACTTCCTAATGCATATGATAGTGCGATAGAGGAATTAAAACTTGAACCAGTTGACAACCCAGAAGTAGATGTAGAGACTATTGAAAAGGGCGAACCTGTAAAAGTTAAATTTAGTGTTGAGGTTAAACCGGAAGTTAAATTAGGAGACTATAGCACGATTGAACTTGAAAAAGTTGACTATTCTGTAACGGATGAAATGATCACAGCTCAGCTTGAAAAAGATAGAGATATGAATTCAAGAATGGTTGATGCTTCAGATAGAGAAGTAAAAATAGGTGATACCATAACTATGGATTTTGAAGGATTTTTAGATGGTGAAGCTTTTGAAGGTGGGAAAGCAGAAGGCTATACTCTAGAGATTGGTGGAGGTCAGTTTATACCTGGTTTTGAGGAAGGCTTAATTGGAAAGAAAAAAGACGAAGAAGTAAAATTAGATATAACATTCCCAGAAGAATATCATGAGGAATCGCTTAAAGGGAAACCAGTAGTATTTGAAGTTGCTATAAAAGAAATAAAAACTAAAGAATTGCCTGAGTTGGATGATGAATTTGCAAAAGATATTAGTGAATTTGATACACTAGATGAATACAAAGAGAGTATTAAAAAAGAGTTAGAAGAATCTTTAAAGAATCAAGAAAAAGTAGAGACTGAAAATAAGGTAGTTGACAAAGTAGTTGAAATGTCAGAATTAGAAGTACCAGAAGCTATGATAAAATCTCAAGTTGATACCGAAATCAAAGATTTTGAATATAGAATAAAAGCACAAGGCTTTGAAATGGATAAATATCTTGAGTTAACTGGGACAACAAAGTCTGACCTTGAGCTTAACTTTAGGCCAATGGCTGAAAAAAGAGTTAAAGCAGATTTGGTTTTAGAAGCAATAGCAGCTGCGGAAAAAATTGAAGCTACTGAAGAAGATATAGATAAAGAATTAGATAAGCTAGCAGAACAATACAATAATGATAAAAAAAATAATAAAGAAAAATTTATTAAAGATATGAAAAAAGGAGATCTAGGTTTCCTTAAGGTTGGGATAACTAATACTAAAGTGTTAGATATGCTTATGGAGAATGTAAAATTTGTATAAATAAAGGGAGGGTTATTATGGCATTAGTTCCAATAGTTGTTGAACAAACAAACAGGGGAGAAAGGTCATATGACATATACTCGAGACTTTTAAAAGATAGAATAATTTTAATGGGCTCAGAAGTAAATGATACAGTGGCTGATCTTATAGTGGCACAGTTATTATTTTTAGAAGCTGATGATCCGGAAAAGGACATCCAGCTATATATAAATAGTCCAGGAGGCTCAGTGAGTGCTGGATTTGCTATATTTGATACAATTCAGTATATTAAGCCAGATGTGGCAACAATATGTGTAGGTAGAGCAGCAAGTATGGGTGCTTTTTTATTGGCAGCTGGAACAAAAGGTAAGAGATTTGCATTACCTAATGCGGATATAATGATACATCAACCACTTGGTGGCACTCAAGGCCAGGCCGAAGATATTAGAATACAAGCTGAAAAAATTATTGAGATAAGAGAAAGAATAAACAGAATACTCTCAGAAAGAACTGGTCAACCGATTGAAAGAATTGCTAAAGACACTGATAGAGATTACTACATGAATGCTGAGCAAGCAGTAGAGTATGGTATAATTGACCAAGTTATGGAGAGAAAGAAATAGAGGTGATTCCATGGCGAAAAACGAAGAAAAACAATTAAAATGTTCATTTTGTGGCAAACCACAAGATCAAGTTAAGAGACTGATTGCAGGACCTAATGTCTTTATTTGCAATGAGTGTATTGAGTTGTGTCAAGAAATTATAGAAGAAGAATTTGAAGAGTATATAGAAGATTATGAGATGACTAGTATACCTAAGCCATCTTCCATAAAGTTAAATCTTGATGATTATGTGATTCAACAGGAAAAGGCAAAGAAAAACCTTTCAGTTGCCGTATATAATCATTATAAGAGAATAAACAGCAAAAAATCGACAAATGATGATGTTGAATTACAAAAGAGTAATATATTAATGATAGGGCCAACTGGCTCAGGTAAAACATTATTGGCGCAAACATTAGCAAAAATTTTAAATGTTCCTTTTGCAATTGCGGATGCAACTTCATTAACTGAAGCGGGATATGTAGGTGAAGATGTTGAGAATATAATTTTAAAGCTTATTCAAGCAGCAGATTATGATATTGAAAGAGCTGAAAAAGGAATAATTTATATAGATGAAATCGATAAAGTAGCAAGAAAATCAGAGAACCCTTCGATAACAAGAGATGTAAGTGGAGAAGGAGTGCAACAAGCTCTTCTTAAGATTTTAGAAGGTACTGTTGCAAATGTACCGCCACAAGGTGGTAGAAAGCATCCACATCAAGAGTTTATTCAAATCGATACTACAAATATACTATTTATTGTAGGAGGAGCTTTTGATGGATTAGATAAAATAATCCAAGCTAGAGTAGGTAAGAAAACTATGGGTTTTGGAGCCGATGTAAAATCTCAAAAGAGAACTATGAGTGAATTACTAAAGCAAATTCAACCTGAAGACCTTATTAGATATGGTCTTATACCGGAGTTCGTAGGTAGATTACCAGTTCTTGCAGCGCTTGAAGAATTAGATGAAGATGCCTTAATAAGAATACTAACTGAACCTAAAAATGCATTAGTAAAACAGTATCAACAACTGTTTGATATGGATGATATTAAGTTAGAATTTGAAGAAGATGCTCTTGTAGAAGTAGCTAAAAGAGCAATAGAAAGAAAAACTGGCGCAAGAGGTTTAAGAAGTATTATAGAAGAGAAAATGCTTGATATAATGTATGAAATGCCAAATAGAGATGATGTTGAGAAGTGTATAATAACTAAGGATACAATCACTGATGGCAAAGAACCTACTTTGGTTTTAGTCAGCAAAAAAAGCACTACGACAAAGAAAAAACGCAGTAATGAATCTGCATCATAAGGGCTCACAGCTGTGAGCTTTTATTTTGCATTAGAGGAGGGATATTTTGAATAATCCTTATGAAATTACAGAAAAGAAATTACCACTAATACCACTACGTGGGATATCAATATTTCCACATATGGTAATTCACTTCGATGTAGGAAGAGATAAATCTGTGCAAGCTTTAGAAAAATCAATGATGGATGACTCTATGATATTGCTTTGCACTCAAATAAATTCAAAGATAGAAGAACCTACAGTCAATGATTTTTATAAAGTTGGAACAATAGCTAAAGTGAAGCAAATGCTAAAACTCCCAGGAGGAAGTATAAGAGTTTTAGTAGAAGGTATCAATCGAGGAGAAGTTGTTGAAATTACAAGTGAAGAACCTTATTTTGAAGCGTTAACTAAAGAGTATAGTTATGATAGTTTAGAGCTTGAAATTAGTCAAGATATTGAAGCGGCTATGAGACTAGTTACTCTTGATTTAGAGGAGTATATTAATTTAAATATAAAAGTATCATCAGAAGTATTATATACAATATCAGATATTGAAGATCCAGGAAGATTAGCTGATGTAATAGCTTCATATATATTTTTAAAGCAAGAAGATGATCAGAGAATTCTTGAAACATTTGATTTTTATGAAAGATTAGAATTACTTCATGAGATACTTCAGAAAGAGATAGAACTCCTTCGAATTGAAGATAGAATTAATCAAAAGGTAAGAAAGCAAATAAACAAAGTTCAAAAGGAATATTATCTAAAAGAGCAGCTTAAAGCAATTCAGAAAGAATTAGGAGAAGATGACAGCCTTTTAGGTGAAATTGAAGAATATCAGAAAAAAATTAACAAAATGAAGATGCCAAAGGAAGTTAAAGAAAAAGCTTTAAAAGAGGTAGATCGGTTAGAAAAGACATCAGCTCATTCAGCAGAGGTTAGTGTTATTAGAACTTATTTAGACTGGATTGTAGATCTTCCCTGGGATAAAGAAACAAAAGAAAAAATAGATATAAAAAATGCAAGAAAGGTTCTTGATGATGATCATTATGGACTTGAAGATGTAAAAGAGAGAATACTAGAATTTATAGCTATAAGAAAGTTAACTAATTCTATAAAAGGACCTATTCTTTGCCTAGTGGGACCTCCAGGAGTTGGTAAAACTTCTATTGCTAAATCAATAGCAACATCTCTAAATAGAAAATTTGTAAGAATGTCTTTAGGCGGAGTAAGAGATGAAGCGGAGATTAGAGGGCATAGAAGAACCTATGTTGGCGCAATGCCTGGAAGAATAATAAGTTCAATTAAAAAGGCAGGCTCTAAAAACCCAGTATTCTTATTTGATGAAATAGATAAGCTTGCAAGTGACTTTAGAGGAGACCCTGCGAGCGCGCTTTTGGAAGTATTGGATCCTGAGCAAAATTCGACATTTACAGATCATTTTTTAGATGCTCCTTTTGATTTATCAAAGGTGTTATTCATAACAACTGCAAATACTACTGCAACTATACCACCGGCACTTTTGGATAGGATGGAAATTATTAGGATAAGCGGTTATACAGAGGAAGAAAAGCTAGAGATTGCTAAAAGATATTTGTTGCCAAAGCAGTTAAAAGAACATGGACTTACACCTATACAAGTACAGATATCTGAATCAGCAATAAAGTCAATTATAAGCTATTATACAAGAGAAGCTGGGGTTAGAAATTTAGAAAGAAACCTTGCAAATGTATGTAGAAAAGCTGCTAAGAAAATTATAGAGTTTGATAAAAAGACAGTTAAAATAAATGCTGGAAGTATAACAAATTATCTTGGTGTTAAAAAATTTCGTTATGATATGATGGAGGAAAATAATCAAGTTGGTGTAGCTACTGGGCTTGCTTGGACTGCTGTAGGAGGAGAAACTCTTTCTATAGAAGTGACCTCAATGAAAGGTACAGGAAAAACCCAATTAACAGGGCAACTTGGAGATGTGATGAAGGAATCTGCAATGGCAGGGATTAGTTATATAAGAGCAAATGCGGATGATTTAAAAATATCACCTGATTTTTATAAAGATATTGATATTCATATACATGTACCAGAAGGAGCTATTCCAAAGGATGGTCCTTCAGCTGGGATTACAATTGCAACAGCTGTAATATCAGCTTTAACAGGAACTCCTATAAGAAGAGATTTGGCTATGACTGGCGAGATAACACTTAGAGGTAGAGTGCTTCCAGTTGGTGGAGTAAAAGAAAAGATTCTTGCAGCACATAGAATGGGAATTAAGAAAGTTCTTTTACCAGGAGATAACCAAAAGGATTTAGAGGAAATACCAGATAGAGTTAAGAAGAAAATGGAGTTTAAACTTGTTTGGAACCTAGATGAAGTCTTATTAGAGGCTTTAGTATCAAAGGATGAGATAAATGAAGATAATTAGTTCAGATTTACAAGCTATGGCGGTAGCGCCAAAAGGATATCCAGATGATGATTTATTTGAAATTGCTTTTGCAGGAAGATCAAATGTAGGTAAATCATCTTTAATTAATACGTTGTTAAATAGAACTAACTTAGCTAGAACCAGTGGTAAACCTGGTAAGACAAGAACAATAAATTTTTACCTTATAAATGAAAAGTTTAGATTTGTGGATTTACCTGGATATGGGTATGCTCAAGTTTCTAAAGTTGAGAGGAAAAAATGGGGAGAAATTATTGAAAAATATCTAAAAAAGAGGGGAAACTTAAAGGCTATAGTTTTAATTGTGGATATAAGACACACCCCATCACCTCAAGATGTAGATATGTACAAATGGATTAAAACTTATGGTTATGATGCTATAATAGCAGTTACAAAGGCAGATAAAATATCAAAAGGTCAAAGACAAAAGTATTTAAATATAGTTAAAAAAGAATTACAAATAAAACCTGAAGATAAGTTAATAGCATTTTCATCATTAGACAAGACAAATAGAGATAAGTTGTGGGAATTGCTAGAAGTGTATAATTTAGATGTTTTAGAGGCTGTAGAATAAATTATAAGAAATAAAATTAAAAGACCAGTTAAACTGGTCTTTTTAAGTACTCTTTATTATTCTTTTTCAAACATATCTTTAGTTGCACCACAAACTGGACAAACCCAGTCTTCAGGAAGAGCTTCAAAAGATGTTCCAGGAGCTATTCCCCCATCTGGATCTCCTTCAGCTGGATCATACACATAACCACATGGTTGACATACCCACTTATCCATTATACATTCTCCTTTCACAAATTATTATATACTAACTCATTATAACATATATATCCAAAATATATCTTATTAAACCAAAGAAAGTATAAAAAACTCAAAGTTTGTTATAAATAAAAAGTTTGTTATAAATAATAGGATTATTCAGTATATTAATGGGTAAAAATAACCTGACTAGTTGAATTGGATGTGAGAAAAATGGATTTTATATATAAAGGGACAGTTTGTAGTGACTTAGAAATCATTAAGTCATTTGTAGAGAAAAATGTTAGTACACTGAAGGACCTAATATCAAACACAGATATACTGTTTGACGTAAGGGTTATCTTAAGTGAACTTATTCTTAATGGAGCTCTTCATGGGAATGAATGTGTGGCTTCAAAATGCATAAGTTTGACATTAAAAATGGATGACAAAAAATTAATAATAGAAGTAGAAGATGAGGGGAGAGGTATTGAGTACAATTTCAAGGATTACGATTCTAATGATTTGAAATCTTTTGGCAGGGGATTGGTTATTGTAAAGGGTCTTTCAGATGAGTTTTATTTTAAGAATAACAAGGTAGTGGCTGTAAAGAATATTGTTTAGGAGGTTATAAAAGTGCTTAATAAAATTTCTGTTTTGATGGTGTTGTCACTCATTTTGGGGCTGATGATACCATTAATTGTATTTGGAGAAGAAGTTCCTGACGGACAATTGGAACAGGCTATTGTTTCTGTAAAGCAGAAGCTTGATATTGAAGATGTTTATGATAAGTTTAATGCAAGGGTTAATTCTTTAGAGGATAGTACGGAATACTATCTTAGCTGGAGCGATTCAAAAGAAAAGCTTCCATTAATAGAAGTAGCTACTGATGCAAATGGTGAAATAATATCATATAACTTATACCTTAACGAAACGGAAAAACCAGATTCAAGACTTCCTAAATATAGCAGAGAAGAAGTTGATAAGCTCGCGAGGGAATTTATAAAAAAAGTCAGACAAAATGCTTTTGGACAAATAAGATTACAGGATGAGGGTTATACCAATATTCAAAATGATTATTATAATTTAGAATATATAAGAATTGTAGATGGAATAGAATTCAAAGATAATAGTATAAATATAAACATTTCGAAATTTAATAGTAGTATAAGTTCTTATTATAGTAATTGGGATGAGGAACTTGTTTTTCCAGATAAAACAAATATATTAACTCTAGAGGAAGCTGAACAGGCATTTAAGGAGAAAATAGGATTGGATATTTTATATAAAAGTCCTAGAAGATATTTACGACCTATAGACACTGGAGATAATAAGGATAAGTATTATTTGGTATATACAATTCAAGGACAAATTCATTCTATAGATGCAAAGACTGGTGAACCATTCCAAAATGGATATAATGAGATATATGGAATGGGAGCTAATGAAGCTACTAAAGAATCGAGTGATTCAGCAGAGATTACTCCGCAAGAGAGAGAAGAAATAGATAAGTTTAAAAATTTAATTTCATTAGAAATGGCTGATCAAAAATCTAGAGAGCTACTAAGTTTAGAGAAAGATGTAAAACTAAAAAGTAATAGATTGAATGAAAGCTGGAAAAACCCAGAGGGATATATATATTCACTCTATTACGAATATAATATGGGAAAGGATAAGACGGAATATATAGAAGTACAAATAGATGCTATAACTAAGGAATTACTAGGATTTTACAGAAGTTACCCTATAGACTATACTAAATCCCCCAAACTTTCACGAGAGCAGGCTCTAAATAAAGCCAATGCTTACCTTAAGAAGGTGGATAATGATAAGGTTGATTTTATAGAATTAAGAGATGAAAATATTATAGATGATAATACTGAGACTTTTTACTTTCAATTCGACAGGAAAATTGGTGATATATATATTGAAGGGGATGCCATTGTTGTTGTAATAGATGCAATTAATGATAGAATAATGTCATATAATTCAGAATGGTATAGAGGAGAGTTTTCAAGTAGTGAAGGTTTAATATCAATAGATAAGGCCTACGAGATATTGTTTAACAATATTGGATATAGTTTAGAATATAAAAAAGAAACCATATATGAGGCTGGTATGCTTGTAGACGAGAAGATAAGGCTTGTTTATGAAATAAATCAAGATAAACCTTCTATAATTGATGCTAAAACAGGGGAAATTATAGATTATAGCGGAGAACCATATATAAAGAAAGCAGAGATAAATTATACTGATATTTATGATTCCTATGCAAAAGACCAAATATCATTATTGGCGGAGAATGGGATTGGCTTTAGTGGAGAGATGTTTAGGCCAAAAATCAAAATAATTCAAGAGGATTATCTTTATTTATTATGGAAAGCTAATAATTCTTATCGGACTGAAAATGAGAATAACATGGATATCATATATGAAGAACTTATTGCTTCTGGAGTACTAGATAAAGAGGAAGAATCTAGAAAGAGCATTGTTACAAAAGAGGCTGCAGCAAAATATGCAATTAGATCTATTGGCTATAGAGAGGTAGCTGAAATAGAAAACATATACAAAGATGTCTTTTTAGATTCTAAAGAAATAGCTACTGAGAATAAAGGGTATGTAAATATAGCATATGGTTTAAAAATTTTATTAGGAAACTATACAAATAATATAAATCCAAAATATGAATTAAATCGTGAGGATGCTGCTACAATTATATACAATATTATCTTTAAATAATAAATGGCGACTAAAAGTCGCCTTTATTAATGTAAGGATAAGCGCTATAAAAATATTATTTTAGCATTATAACCCAAAGTGTGATAGAATAACAAGGTTAGAAAAGAAAACGGATTATAGAAGGGAAATCGAATAATAATATGAAAAGAAATGATATTAGAAACATCGCAATAATAGCCCATGTAGACCATGGTAAGACTACACTAGTTGATACTCTATTAAAACAGTCTGGAATATATAGGGATAATCAGGTAATAATAGAGAGGGTTATGGATTCAAATGATATTGAAAAAGAGCGTGGTATAACAATATTAGCAAAAAACACTGCGGTGACATATAAGGATATAAAAATAAATATTGTAGATACTCCAGGACATGCTGATTTTGGTGGAGAAGTTGAAAGAGTCTTGAAAATGGTTAACGGAGTTGTAGTTTTAGTTGACGCATTTGAAGGTCCTATGCCACAGACAAAATTTGTATTGAAGAAAGCACTTGAATTAGAGTTACCAGTAGTTGTTGCAATAAATAAAATAGATAGACCAGAAGCAAGACCAGAAGAAGTTATAGATGAAATTATAGACTTGTTTATTGAACTTGGAGCAAGAGAAAACCAATTAGATTGCCCATTTGTATTTACTTCTGCGAAACAAGGAGTATCTAGTTTGGATTTTGGTAAAATGACTGATTCAATGGAGATATTATTTGACACCATTATTGAATATATTCCAGCACCAGAAGGTAGCATAGATGAACCAACACAAGTTTTAGTTTCAACTATAGATTATAATGATTATGTTGGTAGAATCGGAATTGGTAAAGTGGAAAGAGGAGAAATTTTCCGTAATCAGGAAGTTGTTATTATAAACAAGGCTCATCCAGATAAAAAAATAAAAGCTAAGATAAATAAACTTTATGAATTTGAAGGCCTAAACAGAGTTGAAGTAGAGAGCGCAAAAATGGGTAGTATTATCGCTATGGCAGGGTTGACTGGAATCGAAATAGGAGATACTATTTGTGATGTAAATACACCAGAAGCAATTGACTTTATAAAGATTTCAGAACCTACGTTGTCAATGACCTTCTCTGTCAACAATAGTCCTTTTGCAGGTACAGAAGGTGACTTTGTTACTTCAAGACAAATAAGAACCAGACTATATAGAGAAATTCAAACAGATGTTAGTTTAAGAGTAGAAGATACTGATTTAACTGATGCATTTAAGGTTTCAGGTAGAGGTGAGCTTCACCTTTCAGTTTTAATAGAAAATATGAGAAGAGAAGGTTATGAGTTTCAAGTATCTAAACCAGAAGTTTTATTTAAAACTATTGATGGTAAAAAGCAAGAACCAATTGAAAAAGTAACTGTTGATGTTAATAACGAATTTGTAGGGGCTGTAATAGATAAGCTTGGTCAAAGAAGAGGAGAACTCACAAGTATGTCAGAGCCATCTGGTGGGTATGCTAGATTGATATTCACAATACCAGCTAGAGGATTAATAGGATATAGACAAGAATTTTTAACTGATACAAAAGGCAATGGAATAATAAACACAATATTTGATGGTTATGCACCTTATAAAGGAGATATTCCAAAGAGAAAAGTTGGATCGATTATAGCTTTTGAAACGGGAGAAGCAACGGGCTATGGATTGTATTCTGCTCAAGAAAGAGGTATATTATTCATAGGAGCTGGAGTTCCAGTGTATAGTGGAATGATAGTAGGCTCAAATCCTAAAGGTTTAGATGTTGAAGTAAATGTAACAAGAAAAAAACAACAATCCAATGTAAGATCATCTGGAGCTGATGATTCTTTAAAATTATCACCGGCAAAAAACATGAGCTTAGAAGAGGCACTTGAGTTTATAGAGGATGATGAATTGATTGAAGTTACACCATTGAATTTTAGAATAAGAAAGAAAATATTGGATGCTAATAAAAGATATAA